>MDSV01196228.1_pt1 | contig 26959 bp, 32 predicted proteins | sample 810851 | NCBI WGS metagenome assembly MDSV01 (sample SAMN05326640, study PRJNA326480) | marine metagenome | isolation source: seawater | place: Atlantic Ocean: North East | collected 2012
AAGAAATCATCTTCATCTGCCATGCCAGGTAGTTGAAATGGAAAGTCTTTTACTTGTTCTAATTTCTGTTCTTTGATATACTGGTCTATACGTTCAAACTGTGAGAAGTAATTTGTGAAGTATAACATCGCCCATTCAGCGTCCTGTTGATTAAGTAACATTGATATATCTCTTTAGTTCTTTGTCCTCAACATCGTCTGGTATATCGTTCTTATAAAATATCCTATAACTATCACTACCATACTTACCAATGCCATATAGGTCTAATGCGTTCTCACCATCCCATGTTAGGAAATCTTTACTCATCTGCCTCAATCTCTTTGACCTGACCTTACTCATACCAAGTGGTCTCAACATCTTCTCCTGTGTATTATATCTACCCTTGATGAATGCCGTAGCATCTGGCCACTTCTTAAACAGTTCTGGTAGTATCTTCTTCACCTCTCTACCATGTGTGAGGTTTAAACATATGACACCAACCATGTGTTGCCACTTACTCTTCACCTGTTGTTGTACCATTAGGTCTGACCTCATGCGAAGAAATCCTCTATAGTATTACTATCAGAGGCGTCAATATTCCACTTAATAGCACCAAGTATGAAACGTAGTGGATCCATAAATGACTTGTTGAATTGTGTCTCGTAATCTACATAACCATGTAGGTCAAATTCTTTTGGTAATTTAGATATGAAGGTGATAACATTTACATTCCATAAATTCTTTCGTAGATGAATGTATTTACCTTTATCGCCCTCGTAGATAGGTTGAAACTTATGTGATACTTTCTTCGTCTTCAATAGATGATTATACATGATGGCACCCTTGACATGCATTGGTGTGCCTTTCTTGTAGATGGACGATGTATCACCATATTTCTTCACACCATTTACACTACGAGGAAAAGCAATCTGTTCTGGTGGCATGAGTTCGAACTCTCGTCTAAAGTTTTGTATAAACTCTTTCATCTCTTTCTGGTCACCACCCATGATAACTTTGAATGCTTCTCGTAACTTCTCTCTACATGGTAGTGGGGTCGATGTCTTAACTGCCTCGATACCCATAATCTTTAGTTTGGGTTCTGGGTATTGAACACCCTCAGAGTTATGAACATTTAGGATATATCTTTTCTTTGCGGTCCAGATGCCCTTGTCAGCGATGACCTCTCGTTTCATCACCATCTTGTTCTCATATACGTTCATGTAATCACCAAGTTCTTTGTAAGATTGTTCCATGTACGGTTCAAGTTTCTGTGAGCAGAATGTATCCAATGCCTTGACTATCTTATCTTTATCTGTCGCACCAGTTAGTTTAACAAGTGGTGACATATTTACATAGATGGAATCTGTGTCAGAGGCGATGACGTAATCACCATCTGTCTTATACAGTTTGTTAAAGTATTCGTTTACTTTCTTCTCAATCCATTTTATGTTGAGTTGACCAGACATTGTGATTGCTTCTGCCTGTCTGTGGTCATAGTATCTAAAGTATTTGTTACCAATCGCACCATAGGCACTATTCAATGAAATCTTCTTGGAGTGTTGTATCAGGTAATATTTACGTGCCAGTTTCTCGTATTGTTTATCTTTCGTGTTGGCATATTGTTGTTCTGCCTCTAACATCTTTTTCTTATAGATGACACGGTCATCGTATTCTCTTTTGATGATACTAGGTAACATACCCATCTTGTCTGATTTATATTGTGTGCCATTGGCAGCCATACAATGTTCGCCAATCTTAACTTTTTTATCCAGTAGTTCTTCGATGATAACATCTTTCTTTTCTGGTATGATAGTTTCTGGGGAAATATTATATTGCATAATTAGGTGTGGATATAGTGAGTTTAGGTCAAACGATACTACCCAGTCATAGAAACCAGGTTTAGGGTCTTTCACATAGGCACCAACAAGTTCTTTTGATTGTGGGTTCATATCACGCACTGGTACAATCGTATTTGTTTTTAATAGTTCGTTGTATATGATTGTGTCCCACATACGAACCTGTGAGAATACATCTTCGTAATTTACCTTGGCATTGTATGCCATCGTTATGGCAAGTTCTATCAGTTGTAATCTATCTTCTAATCTATCGACCAGTTCAACGTCTTGTATATTATAATCAATAAAAGATTGTATGTCATTCTGATACCACTCTTTGAATGTATCGTATGGGTTATCGTCTTTAGTTTCACCAAGTTCAACAAAACCAATGTGGTCTAGTTTATAACTCTCTTGGTTCTTTATCGTAAATTTTTGATAGAGTTGTAGGTAATCTAACTGTGCGATACCATGTAATCTATAATATGTCTGTGTCTTACCCATGTAGTAGGTGTTATCTTCCATGACTTGACCCCAAGGGGACATACGTTTCATAACACTCTCACCAAGTATCTTCTCTATACGTCTCACCAGATATGGTATATCGAAGTATTTACTATTCCAACCAGTTAGAATGTCTGGTGTAAAATCTTTCCAGAATTTTAAAAATTGTATGAGTAAATCTTTCTCATCTTTACATTTGATATAGTGTACGTTCATTTGTTGGCAAACATAATCTGCCATACCCCAAACTAATATCTGTTTCTTAACTTGATCCTTGACGGTAATACAAATCATCTTTTCCGCACAATCAGTTACGTTTGGAAAACCATACTCACTCTCTACCTCAATATCAATCGTGTATATTCGTAGTAGGTCTTTATCATAGTCCATCGTGCCAGGATAATAGTCTGAGATATATTGATACTGAAATCTATCCGTACCAAATACAAAGTCTTTGTGTTCTTCGTATCTCTTAATCGCCTGTCTGGCTTCTCGTATCGTATTATAGGTCTGTGGTAATAGACCCTTGCCATCTAAAGATTGATGGGTACACTTACCTTTGTATGGAAAGTATAATCGTGGTTTCCATTTCATACGGTCAGTAAATCTCTTACCGTCTTCGAAACCTCTTATGTGTAGGGTATCGCCATGTGGCGTAACGTTAGTATAAAATCGCATAATGTATTATATCACAAACTCGACCAAAAGTCAAGTGGTTATTCAAAATAAGTCTTCAATACGTCTAGTTGTTCCTTGTAACCACCAATAATCTTTATTTCCTTCTCAATGGTCTCCACGATATCAGAATGTTCACCTATACCTGTGGTAGAGTTTAGGTAGATATCCACGTTGGTCTTATGTTTAGCAATCTGTCCTTCAGCGTGTTGTCTAATCGCTTGTAGTATCTGTTCTCTCATATTTTCTCCTTAATAGTAGTTAAAATTAATAACGACACGGGCGTCCTTATCAGTTTGTGCCACCGCACGGTGATTTGTTTTGTTATCGAAGATAACTAACCTGTTCTCAATACTTTCAATCTTACCATGACCTTGTAGTTCAGTATAACCATTATTAGTATTGACGTAGTATATCGCTGTCTTTATCTCCTTGGAATCTAGGTGACCAAAGTCTTGGTGCCAATCTGACATAAATGCCTGACCCTTATTGATTAACAAGTTTGCTCTGATACTTACAGCCGCTGTAATATTTAGATTATTAATCAATGGTCGAAGCAAGTCTATTGTTTCGTTGTAACCATCTATACCGTAATAAAATGTATGGGCAAAGAAACTATGGTCATTAGAACCTTGTACTTGTTCTTTTTTATAAAACCATGGAAACTCATCACTCAATAAAGTATCATGTATTTTATTGTGGTCAGATATGTCTAGTACGTTATCTTTTATTAACATAATTAAAATTTATATTCATTCTTACTTGTTCATTCGTACAGTTGGTGCTATTGTGAGGTTTACTACCATCAAACAATAGTAATCTATTTGCCACACTATCTATCTTCGTACCATCATGTAGTCTCGTATGACCATCATTGGTATTTATATAGTATAGGGCAGCCTGATGTGGTTCATCATAATCTACATGAGGTTTGTTCTCTATAAACTCACCTTGTCGTGGGTGTAGATTACCCTTAACTCGCCACAAATCTTTTATGCCTAACCTATCTAGTATGGGCATGAGTGGTGACAGGAAACTGGATTCTAGTTTATATTTTGCCTCGAAGAAAGTATGGACAAAGTAAAAGTTACCATCACCTTTATATGACACATCTGGATTATAATACCATGGAAAGTTCTTATAATCATCTAACATCATCTTCCTAATATTAGAGTAGTCTTCGTCAGGTAGAAAGTTATCTATCACCTTCTGGTTTATCATTATCAGGTTTCTTTCCAATATTATATTTAGGTTCTAGTATCCATTCCTTCTTCTCTTTGAATGGTAATACTTTAATCTGTGATAGGGGTGCTGTCGTTGATACCTCACCAACAAGTTCTATCAATCCCCAATCACTCAACAACTTACCAATCGTATTTCTACGTTCTATGTCATTGACAAATATATTTGCCGTCTTGCCATCTAGGGCAAAAAGTTCTTTGAAATGGACGATGAAATATCGTCCCTGTTTATGTAGTATGTGGCAAGATTGATATATCTTACGTTCTTTCCTACTCGCAACACCTATCCGTGTTAGTGTCTCTCTTATCTTTAGAAAATCATCAGGCTCTTTTATCGTTACTTCGAGCATCTGGTCTGGTTTCCATTCTATAACTTCACTCATTTTCTCCCACCTTTATATAATCTCTCTTTTATATAATCAATTTGAGATTTAGTGAGAATACGGACAGCCTCTGCTGCCTTCTTATTAGAGTAACCGTAATATTGTTTTACGATATCAATATCTTTTATCTTACTCGCCTTCAACCACTTACTAAATCTTTTTTTACTTCTTATAGTATTTAGTAAAAAAGAATATTGGGCATGTTTAGACGCATGGTGTAGTCTATTCATTTCGTTGGCGAAGATGACAGTATCAGGAAAGTATGATAGACCCTTGTTGATGATAAATGGAGGATACTTCTTCTCCCAATCTTTATCGTCAGTATCTAGTAACTTCTCTTTACTACTATTGATTGCCGTGAGATAGGTGCCTAGTTTATACTCACTCATTTAAACTTACACTCTGACATTATCTCTGTTAGACATGCTACCATGTTTAACTCTGGGTCTGCCACAAAGGCATTCTTGTATTGATAATCTGCCAGTAGTATGACCATTGGTGGTATACTCTCTGGTTTCATGGCCGTGTAAAAGTTATTGTAGAGTTCTTTAAATAGACCAGCGGGGTCTTGGTCTATGTTATCTGTCACCCACTTTCTCATATCACCAAAGTGTCTATCTTTAAGTGACTTGTTTAAGTTCACCAAGTTAGCCTCAGATATCGTCACCAATATACCAGTATCTATCTTACCAGATACAGAATATCTTTGTAACTCGTTTATCGTCCTACGAAAATCTGGATAGTGTTTGATGATGAGTTCAGCGACAACTTTAGGATCAAAGTCTATGGTCTCTTGTTCTAAGATGGTACATAGTCTCTTATGAAATAGACCTGCCAGTTGTTCTTTATCTTTATTCTGTATAGAAAAGTTTATAACTGTACATCTACTGTGGATCGCAGGTATAATCTTGTTCTTGTAGTTACATGTAAAGATGAACCTACAGTTACCACTAAACGTCTCTATAAAGTTTCTCAACGCAGGTTGAACACTCTCAGCGTTCATGTAGTCTGCCTCATCGATGATAACTACTTTTGGTTTATCACTCTGGTTTAGAGATACGGTTGAGGCAAATGATTTTATCTGATTTCTTACGATATCAATAGAACGGCCCTCGTCAGAACCATTGATGACCATAACGTCACAACCTAGTTCATTACATAGTGCCTTGGCAACGGTTGTCTTACCAGTGCCAGCAGTACCAGATAATAATAAATTTGGTATCTCACCTTGTTTGAGTATAGACTTGAAAGTCTTTTTTATCTCAACAGGTAGGATACACTCGTCAATCGTAGATGGCCTATAAGCCTCTACCCATAATGTATTTTCCATAATTACCCACCATACTTACTTGTATTCTCTAACGCAACCCAATACTGTAGGGATTTGTTCTTATGTTTAAAATTAGAAATAAGTTTAGAAGATATGGCAACATTATAATCACCAGGTAACATCTTCAGGTGTTCAGTTTTAAAGTGAAAGTCAAATGTCTTATCTGTCTCACCAACTTTAACACCGTATGTGTTTGCTGTCTCGTTCTTCTTATCTACAGCGGACATCATAATATCACTACCAACTGCCTTAACAGATATATCTGGTAGTTGTAACATCGCCGCAGCCTTCTTTACCTTTACCAAGTCTGCCTCAGTAAGTGTAAACTCTACCTCTGTGTCAGGCATTTTTACATCTTTCTGTGGAGTTGTTAGGATACTTGCGTCAGCAAAAAAGTATTTACTCTTTGTTGATGTACCTTCTTCACTAATGGTCATAGACTTCTCATCAAAACCAAAAGATGGTTTACTGAATAGAGACATCATGCCTAGAAACTCAGATAGGTCGTAGATGGCGATATCTTGTGGGAAGTCCTCTTCGACCTCTGCCGTCGCCAGAATGTTTTTCATTGTTGAGATAGTCTTAATAGTCTTACCTGGTGTAATCATCAAGTTGGGATTGATTTCACTAAAGTTTTTAAGTATCTCTTTTGTAGTGTCACTTATTTTCATTATATAATCTCCTAGTCATTAGGGTTGTTTAACTTCTCACTCATTGGATTAAGAAGTGGTCGATTGTCGTCCCACTTACCAATATCATGTTCAATCAAATCTTCTTTGAGGGTATCAAATAAATTCTTCTCGTTCTTATAGTGGTCTTGGGATAACTGTATTATGGCATAGTGGATAACTTTCATAAGGTCATTCTTATTCTTGCCATCTTTCTTGCCATAACGTTGGGCATACTTCAATATATTACCCATACAAAATCCTTCACCATGACCTTGGTCGATGATGATTTCAGTTGCTTGTTTCTTCGTAGATGAGTAATGAGACGAATAGGTTTCGTCAATGTATCTTTTCACATCACCTAAAATAATATTTTCTTTAAATTTATACATGGTTCCATTATAACATAATTTAATCCAAAAGTCAAGCGATATGTGAATTGATTATACATCTTGGACTTTGGTGTGGTTGACTACCCGCATGGTAGATACTACCGTCGAAGATTACCACCCTACCTTGTTTAGGTGTCACCCTCTGTTCGCCAATAACTGTGTCTCCGTCACTATCATTTACATAGTATAAAACAACTGTGTGAGGTTCTTCTTTATCTATATGGTGTGTATCTATTCTATCACCAGTATATCGTATTGGCAATTGTAGAAATGCCCTACTCATGGTCACCTCTTTGAGTTCGTGGTTTATCTTCCTACATGAGTTGAATATGATGTTAGATATTATCTCACTATATGGTGAATTAACTTTACCATCTTTAGTTACGAAGTAGTGACTAAACCCTGGTCGTCCATCTTCATGTCCTGTAATGTCTGAGAGATAGTACCAAGAGAACTCGTTACCTAAAAGTAGTTCTTTGATTTTTGTGGACTCCTCACCTGTAATTATATCATCATATATTTGTATCATCTAAAAATTATTAAAGTTAAACCAAAAATTTGTTTTTATTTGTCCTGTTGATTTAGTCATGGCACCTGACCCAATACCTGTATCCGTCATTGTGATACTAGATGATGATAACATCGTCTTGCCAATCATCAAGTCAACGGTAACACTGGCACGTCCTGCCTTACCTGGTTTGGGTGTCATAACGATAGTCAAAAATTTACTACGTACCTCTTGTAGAAACTTTTGAAGTTCTGGTGATTGCCTAGAGGACAATACTCTCATCTTCTTACCCTCACCAATACTGGCATAGAAATCGTCACTACCGTCCATACCAATAAGTTCTAATAAATTCTCATTTATCTTTTTCTTGTTCTTCTTATATACAGCATTAAACTCTTTTACGATAATACTTGCCGTATTTGTCTGTGTCTCTTTACTTGCCTTACGACCTATATCTTTATATTTCTTAAATAACTTTTTCTCTTTGTCGTTTCTTATCTTGTTTGTTAATAACGCAACTGCCTTTGATTTACCTAGGTCTTTACTCGCGGCTTTCAACATCGTATCATAGATGACTTTCTGTGCCTTCTCTAATGCTTTAGATGTGAAGTTCTTATCTTTTGTTAGACTTGCGAATAAAGATAATAGAGTTGAATTTGCCAAGTTGATACTAGATGATTTGTATGCCTTTAGACTGGCAGCAATCTCTTTCACCACGGCACCTTTGTCTTTCTTACGAGCAGATAAAACTATGTCTGCCTTACTCTCACCTTTTAGACTATCACCAGTCAGTTGTATATCGAAGTTTGTAATCTTCAGGTCTGCGGTCTCTGCCAACATATCTGAGAATATACTCTCCGCCATCGCCTTACCACCATCTTCCATCCTCTGTATCTCACTCGCTAATGATTTATAGTTGGTCAATGTTTTTAGTTTGTTGTCGTGGAATGCCTTCTTGGCCTTGGCGAATGTCTTACTCGATTGTGTACCAGGTAGATTTAATCCCTTACTCTCAATCAGTTCTGCCAGTGCCTGACCACAAACATACTCAGAGTAATATCCAAGTCTGGATTTACTATCTTGTTTCACCTCTTCTTCTTTTATCATAGATCCCACTTTCACTCTCTTTATACTACCCATCTTAACATTTGTCAATGCTGAAAATGCCTTCTTAAATCCATTGACGATACCATTATAGGCTTTACGAATAAAATTAACGAATCCGTCAAATAGTCCTTCGTTTAGGTTTCTATGTTCAGAAAATTTTAACATGCTACTATTTAGTAATTCATAATGAGTATCTCATCACCCTTGGCGGTATTCTTCTTCTTACTACTATTCTGCCTATTGAATGATTTGGTTACCCACCTAAATCTATCTTTAGGGTACCACCTCTTTAATGCCTCGAAATCATAATACGATAGGGCAAACTTACCTCTGATTTTCAACAACACATCTGCCAGTTGTCTGTGTTGGTCATTATCAAAATTCTGTGTGTAGTAAAACTCCATGTTGTAGTATGGTGGGTCGATATAGAATAGGGTCTCCCTACTATCAAACCACTCTATACACTCTCGCCAGTTCATGTTGTAGGCGTCTAGGTTCGCAAGTTTCTTAATATACTTCTGGTTCTGTAACTTGTCGATGAAGTGATTATACTTGGACTTATACTTTCCCTTGAGGTCAACATACTTCGCCTTGTCCCATGTGAGACCAGAGAATGTCTGTAACTCAACATAGAGATACTTTGCGGCGACCTCTGGGTCTGGTGTCTTAAAGTTACCATCTAGTGGTAGTAATTCTTTCTGTATGTCCTGGAATAGTTGTCTATTCTGTACCTCTAGTTTATTGAGTTCTTTGATAAACGTGCCAGGTATCCTAGTGGCACACTCGAAGACATTTACTAGGTATTTATTGTAATCGTTATAAACGTTGAGTTGTCCATTGACACTCGATTGAAAGTAAACCCACATGGCACCACCAAAGGGTTCAACATAATTCTTAAATTCTGGAAACTGGTCAGCGATCCACTTCGCCTGAAACTTCTTGCCACCAAGGTAACTAAACATAATATACTCCGTCAATAAGGCGGGGACGAACCCCGCCCAAAAAATTTATGATATGTCGATTGTTCTAGGTCTCTTGCCCTCTGGGACAATCTTCTCTAAAGCAATCTTCAACATGCCATCTACCATCTCGGCACCTTTCACCTCAACATCATCTGCTACAGTAAAGGTTCTGGTGAAGTGTCTCTTGGCGATACCTCTGTGTATCGTCTCGTCCTCATCCTCGTCTTTATGTATTGATTTTATAGTCAGTTGGTTATCAGCGTAGTGGACATCTATATCCTTCTTATTGTACCCGGCAAGTGCCAGTTCAATCGTCCAGTTTAGTTCGTCTTTGCCTTTAACGATATTATATGGTGGAAATGTTGTTGACTTAGTATCTAAGTGTAAGTCGAAGTGGCGGAAGATATCTTCAAAACCTATACTGTGAGGTCTCAAATCACTCCATATTGATAAATTTCTTGTGCTATTCATAGTGTTACTCCTGTTTAGCAAGTTAATATAATGTACCCATTATGGCGTACACTATTATTTATATAGTTAGGGTTTTGTTTTTTTCAAGTCTAAACCCTAAAAAAAGACTTCTAAGTTGCGCTTTACGAGAGGCAACTAACACCAGGACTTACGAATTGCCTGTGTTACTATTTATACTTGAGCAGTATTTTCTAACGCCGCGAACCCTGCCGCGATGATTGCTTTTGATGGTTTCCCTACTTTATAGTAAGTACCCGCCTTTACCTTGTTTCTGTATATACAGTTACCATCTGCCCTTAGATTGTTAACGGCAGTTGCTGGTGATGTAATACCAAACTTGGATCTTACTTCGTTCCAGAAAAGTCTATCGCCTCTGTTTAAGGCACTTAATAGTTTTTCTTCATTCGTCATTCTACGTCTTCCCATGATATTCTCCTTTAGGGTTATTAAAGAAACTTCTCGTTTTGTCTCTTTAATTTGTTGATACGCTTGAGGTTCTCTTTCTCCTTGCGTTGTCTCTTTAGTGTTGGCTTCTCGTAGTATTGTCTCATCTTTACCTCTTTGAGAATGCCCTCCTTCATAACCTTTTTCTTTAGTTGTCTTATCGCTTTTTCTACATTGTTATTTCTTACCTTAACCTCTAACATCAAATCACCACCTTTACAAAATAAGGGGTGGCGCCTTGACACGCCACCCTGAGGTCTACATTATGAAAAATGGGTTTACTCATCTTCGGAGATAAGTTCCTCACCATCATTGGAAGTCCCTTGGTTTAACTCATCTAGTGTAACGCCTGCGTCCACTTTAGTGTATAAATCAAGGAAACTCTTTTTGGTATCATCATCAAAACGGTTGATACATACTTCCACTGCCTTTAGTTTATTACCAAAGATAGCGAAAGCATTAATGATATGTACCAACCTTCTCGTTGCGATAACCTCATCGACCCCACCATCAAAGAAGGTTCGACGGATAACATCTGCCCACTTAACAAGATTACCTGTGTAGTCAGTATCTTTTAAGTTGTATGCGGACATAACGTTATCTAAAATCTTTTGTTCAGTTTTAGCGTTAGGGTATTCTTGTTCGAAAGTTACTGGGAATCTTTCTAAGAATGCCTCATTCATTATATTAGTACCAATAAATCTACCGTCATCAGAACCCTTACCCTTAGTATTGGCAGTTGCGATAACATTGAAACCATCAGTAGGTTCTACAAAGGTACCAGTCTTTTTAAGGAAGACACCATTACCTTCGAGTATTGGTTGAAGACACATAATCTTATTAGAAGCCAAATCAATCTCGTCTAGTAATAGAACAGCGCCACGTTTCATAGCGTCAACTACTGGCCCATCGTGCCAAACTGTCTGACCGTCTTGTAATCTAAAACCACCAAGTAAATCGTCCTCGTCAGTTTCGATTGTTATGTTAACTCTTATGAGTTCTCTCTTTAACTCTGCGGCACTCTGGATAACACCCAAAGTTTTACCATTACCAGATAACCCGGTAATAAATGTTGGATAGAATATCTTAGACTTGATAATATTCTTAATATCTTTAAAGTTGCCAAAAGGTACAAAAGTCTCCTCTTTAGAAGGTACCAAATTTTCTTTAATACTTTCGGCAACAGCGATACGACCCTTCGCAGGTTCTTGTGGTTTAGGTGTAGAAACATTTTGTTTAATGTTTTTACTTGGGTTTATGATATTTGGTAAAACATATTTACCTCTACCTTTTCTAGCCACTTGATCCTTATATCTCCAGTGTGATACCCAACTACCATCAACGTTGAAAGTGTTTTCAAGGTTTTTGATTTGTTGAGTAGTAATCTCAAAAGAACCATACTCCTGGTGAGCAAGTTCAATAAATTTAATCTTTTCGTTATTCAAGTTAGTCATAATATAGTCCTCACTATTTTTAATTATTCTTATATCCTATCATACTTTTAGCGATTTGTCAACCCTTTTCTTTAAATTAAAAGTATTATATTTCAACAACTTACGCAACTTTCGAAATAAACTTGTTGAGTAATACCCTAGAAACCTTCTTGGATTTGAAGTTTTTAAGGAATTGTTGTTTCATTTTTGCCGTAGTCATATCATTAGTGATAGTTACTTCCTCGTCTTTAACCTGTAGTTTAGACTTAGGTAAGATATACAGTTCATCATACCCTACGTTTTTGATTGAGATACACCCATTTGCTCTCAACTCTTTCTTGTATTCTTCGTATCTCTCATAACCCATATATTCTTTAGCAGTAGATACATGGGAAGATACATCAGAAAAACTAACATTCTTACCGTGTGTGATATAGAAACCAATAAGTTGGCTACCAGTCTTATGTTTGAAGTAATTAAACATACCCTCGTGGGCAGCCTTGAATACACTTCTCTGGTTGTGTCTATCGTTATATTTGAATTGATAGTTACCATCTTGTATTATAAGTTGTCCGTTTGAGTAGTCAGCATTATATTTTTTATTCACATCACCATCATATGGAGATACTTCTTGGGATTGGTCTCTATCTTTAGTGAACGCACCCTTAACATGTCCACAACCATCAGTTAAGAATATGGTGGTCATTTTCTGTACCTTGTATTCTTTTTGAAAGTTGTTAACCAAATCGATAGATTGTAGTATCGCACTATCAAGTGGGGTACCACCAAGTCTCATACAGTTAGGCATTCTGAAATGGTAATCTCTATCATCATCATAGTGGTAGTATCTACCAGAACCTCTGTGTGAGAAGTAATCTATAACTTTATGGAAATATGCCATTGAAGCGTTATACTGTGGAGTTTTAACAGTTGTATCAACTAACTCAATCATGGTAACATTCTCCATGATTAACTCACCCTCATTCTCATAAGTGTATGGAGTGTTAGCGTATCTCTCACCATATGTGTAATCATTTTCACTATTCAGTTTAAAGTGTCTCTTGTTTACATCAGAGAAGGCATATACCTTACAAGGTATCTGAACAGCCTTACAAAACATAACTAGGTTAGCAGTTTGGACTAGGGTATCATACATACAAGAATCCATACTACCCGACCAATCTACGATTAATACCATACCATGATTTTTGGCACCAGGTGTGATATTAATTCTTTTGAATATATCGTCATTATATTTGTATTGGTGTAGTTTACTCATATTCAACATACCAGTTTTTGATGTTTTAGTTCTCTTATAATCATCAGCAGATTTTTTCATTTCAAATTCTTTAATCATGTAGTTAACAGTTCTCAACTGTTTTCTCTTAAATGATTGGAACTTCTGGTAATAGTCACCACGTCTCTCAGAGTTACCCTCATCGAATAATGCGATAACCTCTTTGTTTGTTACGATACTTGATTTACGTTTTGGTAGGGTAACATATTGATTATCAGTATATTCTCTATCTTGTGGTTTGAAGTTTGCCTTCTTTTGTTCATCAAAGGCCTTATCAGTTATCGCTTCGTTTTGGACTTCGCCACCTTCTGGGCCGTTACCTTCTTCTTCTTCTCCTTCGTCTTCTTCTCCCTGAACAGGATCAGTTCCATCTTCGGGAGTAGTTTCCTCATCGGACTCTTGTTGCTCACCATCACCTCTTACTGTTATATTAACCTCTTGTTCTTCATATTGTTCTTCATCAAATTCTTCCGTACCAGAATATGCGAATATATCTTGTACCAACTTCTCAACATCTTGCCAAGTATCTAAACTTTCTGAACGTTTAACGAACCCTTGTTCGATGTCGTTAAACTCAATATCATTCATTGTATAACCAGATTTGGTATAGACATTTAGTCTATCAATAAATCTCATACCGTTAATATCTTTATCTTCTAACATGAAGAAATTTCTCTCTAGTAATTCGTTGTAACCATTGAAGTAAGATTTTCTCAGACCAGGATATTTTAATTTCATCTTCTTATCAATACGGATATCTTCTACTACGTTATAGTAAGAATGTGGTATCTTGTTCTCTTTTAATTTTTGTACGTCTTCGATTGGTGTATATAAAGCATGACCAACTTCGTGTCCTACTAACATATCATATAAATCGTTACTCATATCTTCCCAGATAGGAAGACATAATAATCTTTGTTTAGGCACAAAGTATGCCGTCTCTACATTACGGTGTTGTACCGTAATGTTTTCTGTAGCCAGTAATTTTGCTAATGATGATTTTTGTTCTCTAGTTATCATATAGACTAGGCCTCATTCATAACGTTTTCTTCAACGTTAGTCCAGTTAATATCATAAACATTTGGATAAAATTGTTTCATAATAGAAACAAACTCTAATCTCTCATTAGTAGATTTAAGATTAGCGAATGTACTAAAGATGTTTTCTTTAGTCATATTGTTTTCAAGTTCTTTTATATTCATAATGTTTCCTTTGTTTTATTAATTATTCTTATATCCTATACCATATTTGGGTAAAAGTCAATAAAATAATCCGTAAAAAGTAAAGAAAAAAACGTTATATTTCAACGCTTTGAGTAGGGTGCGTCAATCCGCACAGCCTAGTGAACACTTTTCCAGTCAAAATTCGTCACTAATTCCATTCCATACTCGTTGGAACCCTCTGGTAGTGCCACACCTTCTTTCAATTTTAACTTGTTCACCTTAAATGGTGTGTAATCCACAAAGTGGTGCCATCTACCATATTTCCAAACTAGGGTTGCCACGTCTGGGTGCATATCTACCAACATCTGAGATTTGTTTATCGTGCCATCTACATTGTAACCAGTCTTCTTAAATTCATCATTCTCTGTATTCTCGGCATGATAAAACTCTGCCGTGTTACCACCCTTAACTGTTTGAGTGGCAGCCTTACCTTGTAAGAAAGCATTAAACTGGACGCATACATCACCATCTTTCAATACTCGTAAACATATATCCGTGTCTTCATTATATCTACCACGCCATCTATGTTTAGTATCATTACGAATTAATAGACAACTGTATATCCTAGTGTTAGAAACAAAAGGTGGATAGTTACTATCTGGTGCGATGAAGAAACGATACTGTGGTCCTGCGATGTAAACATTATCGTATCTATCAACGAAATCTTCCATCACTTGAAATCCTACACCACTCTCAAATCTTATCCTCTTGTTGTTATGTAATCTGTAAAAGTCTGTGATGTTATCATCGAATACCCAATGACTTGTTGCCCCTATACTAATTGAATGGTCCCATGCCCAGTTTCTGGCACGACCAGGTCCATCACCGTGATTGGAGAATGGTGCCTCTAGTAGAGTTACATATGGTCGTATCTTAAAGTTATCTAGTGCCTTATCGTAGTCGTTCATGTCTTGTGGTTCTACAACTATATAATGTGGTATCTCCATTCGTGCCAATGACCTACTCGTAATCATCGTATCACTACGACCTTTACTCACAATATAACAAGGGTGTCTTGGGTTAGTTCTACCATTTGGTTGTATCCATCTCAATAATAAATTCTTCGTTATCTCTAACTTTGGATGCCATAGAGATTTACTTTTCTCTGTCACCTCTTGTTGTATCTTCTCACCAAACTCCTTGTAATCTTCCTTAGTTCTAAAGTGTAGTAAAAATTTTCTGTATGGTGCGTTGTCCTCTTGTTTAAATTCTGGCATACCCTTCCAATGTTTCGGCCATGCGTTATCTTGGACTTCACTATCTCTCGTCTTATCTGCTTTTATCTTACCAAAAAATTTCTTCGCCTTCTTTGGTTCTATCTTGTTTCTATCAATGACAACTTGTTCATCATCATCTGCCAAGAATGATGTACCCGCACTCGTTGATTTGAGTGGGTAGTATGTCTCAGATACGTTACCTGGTATTGATTGGTTAATCTTCTTACAGAAATCCTCTAGGTCATCTAGGTTACGGAATGCCATGTATACCGTCTTATACACATCATCTTTACCCTTACTCTCTTTCTGTTTATGGTCGACAACAGCGTCAGCGATTAGTTCATCACCCTCAACATGTCTATCAAGTGTGGCGATGTAATCGTCATTCTTTACCTGTGTCTTCTCCATGAAATTATCATATCTAGCAGTTTCTTTTACCATCACATAAATCCTTCCAAGTTACTGTATTCCACCTTATCATCATATCGTTTATTAATCATTTCGTTGATACCCTGTAGCCAATTATTTAGGCTATGTTTCTCTATCGTTTTCTCTTGTATATCTCGCCTGTGTTGTTTGGTGATAGTATATAAAGCATTTATACACTCCTCGAACATCTTACCATCGCATGTCCTCTTAACCTTCATTATGTGTAATGGGTCTGCGGTGATCCTCTCTGACGCATGTTTATTGGTATCGTCAGTAAAGAGTATCGTTGGCACACCACAACCTAATGCTTCCATCGCGGTTATACCCCAACTCTCTTTTGGCCATGTAGATACGAATACCTTTGATTTAGATATATTCTCCAACACCTGTATGTGGTCAGCACCCCTAACTACATTGTCCCAATGTTGATTGTTCTTTACATAGTCGTTGTTGGCGTCACTCTTATATGTGGCGTCATTCGTCATAACCAGACTTATTAGATTTGATTTCTCTAATTTTTTCTTTATGATGAATGGTGCCTTCTCTGGATCATTTCTTGCCACGGTAGATACATCATATATACTTTCCTCGTTGAATGGCATATCTTCTGGTAGATAAGATGAGTTGATGTAACCCTTGATTGGTCCAAAATCTACATTCTTTATCCTCTTTGCCAATGCCACGTGGTAGTCGTATTGATTTGGACTCACAAAGTATAGATGTGTGCCATTATCGTTTAGGTCTTTTAATATACTACCCAACTCAATCATACGGACATCACGGACCAGAGGTTCGTGCATCACACAAATAAGTGGTATCTGAAAAGATAACATCATTCTACCCCACCATGGATTATTAAATAATATCATGTCTGGGTTGTGTTTTGTGATGGCGTCTTGTATCGTTTGTTTTGTCTTCCTATTCTCTTTTATCTCGTCAGTAATACACAATGGTATCGCTTCTTCGTAGTTATCAAATATATCATAACAAAATTTTTCTATACCACCAGTCACCACTCTACCAGTGTTCATGGTTGATTTAAGGGGAGCATCAAAGGTTGATGTCTCATGTAATTTAAAATGAGTTGAGTATGGTATTAATACTTTCATATTCTATATTATATCACAAAACGATTAAAAAGTCAAGCCTAGTCCACAACCTTAGTGAAATTCCCTGCCTTTTCAAACTTTAACACATTGGCAAACCTATCAGCAATCATGTCCGTCTTGTGGGATATGATAAAGATATTCTCACCCTCCAGTGTATTCAATATCTTTAAGAAATCGTCTGTGCCACTACCATCCAGACTACTATCAAATATCTCATCTAGTAATAATAGGTTACATGATATACTGTTTTTCATCTTCGCAATAGCACGCCAGGTGAATAGTAGTGCCAGATTTATTCTCATCTTCTCACCCTCACTAAAAGAGGCGTAAGAAAACTCATCACGGAATCTACTCCTTATCGTCTCTTTAAATTCATTGTCTAGTCTAAAGTTTACGAAGAAATCCATACTGGCAAGATACTTGTTAATCAACTGGTTCATTATTGGTAGGTATTGTTTGATGACTTTTGTTTTGATACCTGTATCATTCAACATCGTCTTTGCCGCCTGTAGGTAATCTAGTTCTTCACTCTTTACCAACTTCTTCTCATCGATACTCTTTTGTTGTTCTTCTAGTTCAGATAGTTTTCCCTTCGCTTCACCAGTATCACTCGATTGTTGTTTCAACTCGTTTATCTTATGTGTTAATTTTGTGTTAATATTGTGTAACTCTATTTTACTCTGTTCAAACTTCGCAACATCTATCTCAACGGTTCTTATATCTGTCTCAACACCTTGTATCTTCTCCAATCTTTTACTCAATGATTGTATCTCTTTGTCAGCGTCCTCTAGTGCCTGGTTCCATTTCATTATCTGTCTGTTATTATCACCAATCATTTCTTGTTTGTTAGATAGTGCCTGTTTACATGTGGGGCAATCATCGTGTGTCTCATAGAATGATTTGTGTTTGTTACACTCTCTGAGTTTACTTTCAAACTGTGCCTCGAAGTTTCTTAGTTTAGTTGACTTGTCTTGTATGCCATCCTTGTCTGTTATATCTTTTCTAAGTTTAGATATCTCTGTCTGTAATCCTTGTATGTGTGTGTTGTATTTGTCTATGGCGTCTGTGTTATCTGTGACTTTTTTTATCTCACTCTCAATCTCTATATCACTACGGACTTGTAGTCTCTCTATCATTTCTTTCTGTGTCTCTATCTTCGAGGTTACGATATCTAGTTCTCTCAATATATCTTTCGTCTGTTCTTCTTGTTCTTTTATCCGTATCTTTGCCAACATTTGCATTACTGAGAATACCTTGATATCAAGTATATCTTCCACGACCTCTCGTCTGTGTGCTGTCTTTAGTTCCATGAATGGTACAAAGGTCGTTGAACCAAGTATGACCACCTGTGTGAATGACCTGAAGTTAAATTTTAGTATCTGTTGTTCTAACATCTTTTGATGGTCTGCTATCGTTGCGTCCTGGTCTACCATCTCACCATTGAGGTATATCTCAAATATACTTGGTTTGATGCCTCGTCTAATCTTATACTTGTTATTGGCGATACTAAACTCTAGTTCTATCTCTGTGCCACCTAGGTTGACACTATTGATTAACTGTTCTTTCTTAATCTCTCTGAATGGTTTATTAAACAAAGCGAAACATAAGGCGTCTAGTATAGTAGATTTACCCGCACCATTGTGACCAACCATCAACGTGGTTGAGTTCTGGTTAAGTGGTATCTCTATAAATGTATTGCCGGAAGAAAGAAAGTTCTTCCATCTTATCGTTTCAAAAGTTATCATATTAAAAAAATTTCTCTTCCCACTCTTCCTTGTTCACGTAGGTTATATTACCACTCACAGATATCCTCGTACCCTCACACCTAAATGGTATGACCATGTGTGACATCAAAGCAGGGAAGATAAACATATCTCCAACCTTGGGTTCGAAGTAACACTCTGTCGTTGTCCAAGATGGTCTCTCATTTATACCGTGTTGAAAGACGATAGAACCTGGTGGCGCTGAGTTTGGTTTCGTACCATCAAATTCTGTTGTCATATTCTCTGGCACCTGACAGTATATAACGAAAGATAGGTCACCACTATGCGTGTGTGGTGGATTAAATTCACCTCGTGTCATATAATTTATCCATAGGCTGTCTAGGTTGAGTTTTACTGGTGGCATTTCTTTCTTATATATTTCTTTATAGTGGTTATGTAGGTTGTGGTGTATGTTATGCCTCTTACGATACTCGTTGAATAGTGGTTGTGTCTGTTCAGCGAACCACCCTCTCTGTGCCTCGTTATAGGCTTTCTCTAGTTTTAGGTGACCTGCCAGTTTCTCTCTGAAATCATTAGTCATCACCTCACCACCTGCGATGAGATTATCTGTCAGTTCTTTTGGCACCTTAGCCCACATGACGTATGGACCAAAGTTTATCTTATGGTCGCTGATTTGGAAATCTTCTTCTCTTATCATACCTCTATATCTCCTGCCTCTGTGTATAAGGACTTCATCAATGTTTTGAGTTTATCCTTATCGAGGTCTGTCTCTAGTTGTTCGATGTAGTTATCAAGTAGCGTGGGTGTGTCTTCACTCCTCTCAGCGATATCATCTGCCACGGTACTTGCGTCTAGGTCAGAATAGTCCTCTATGACTTTGATATCATTGATATCTACCTTGTAGAAACTATCTAAAAATTTATCGAAGAGGAAATAGTCCTTCTTCTTCTCTACTATCAGTTTTATATATTTGTCTTTGTATTGTTCGAAATCAAAATCTTTGTAATCGTTCTCCTCGTCATTGTAATATATCTTCTCATGTATCGTTGTATGATTTCGTATCTGTTTTAATTCTCTCGTCTCTGTATCGTATATATGGAACCCTTTAGGGCAATTATGGTCTGCCCAGTTAAACTCGTATGGCGCACCAAGATAGAATATCTGACCATCATCAGATTTCTTATGAAAGTGTCCAGAGAATACCGTCTCAAATCTTCTAAACAATCTCTTATCTAGTCCAATGTCAGATATGTGGCCATTATGCATTTCAAAGCCCTTTATCTCTAGGTGACCCATGACTATATCTGCGGTCTCCTGTTCTAACATCATCGTTGTTTGTTCAGTATTCTGTGAGTTGACCCATGGTAAGAATAACATTCTCATACCACCACGCTCTACCACTGTTGGTTCTCTATAGATGTTAAAGAAGTCACCAAGTAGTTCATCTGGTGCGTTTATATCATTCGTATTCTTATAGTATGTGTCGTGGTTACCCACGATGATATCTACGTTATACTTCTCTAAACGTCTCACAATCTTATTGTTGAAGTCTGATAATGTCTTAAAATTAACAAACTTACGTCTATCTAATACATCACCAAGGTGTATGACATCTTTGATATCATTCTGTTCTAGGTATGGAAAGAATAACTCATCGTAAAACTTATAGAAGTATTTACTGTAATGTGGGTTATCGTTTCTCGCACCTAGGTGTGTATCTGCTATAAGTGCTATTTTCATGCCATAAAGTATTCTAACTTACGAGGTTCTTTCTTCTTACGTTTAACCGCTTTGGTTTCTTCTTTTGGTTTCTCTTCCTCGTATACCATGTTCTTCTTTAGAAAGTCAGCGTAGGCATTCTGGTATTCTGTATTATCACCTTCCTGTCTGACTATCTCATCTAGTCCACCCTTCATTATTAACTTTTGTTTTATCGTTGTCTGTTTCTTCTCTTTCTGTATCCTACGAATAAAAGCATAATAGATTATCTGGGTGAAATAGGCAAAAGGATTGTTAGATTTCTCTGGGTCGAAGTTAGCCACGTATTGTAGGCAGTTCTCTATACCGTCAGATATCATATCCTCTTTGTATGTGTAGTTTATAAAGTTTGGTCTGTAAGATAGGTGGTTAGCAATCTTAAGGAAACATTCACCAATGTAATCAGTAATCTTTGGTGTTCTATGGCCTCTGTTTCTGGCGCTCACTACCTTCTTATGGTACTTCTTCATTTCTTCTAAAAACTTTTTATTATCAACGTAATGTTCAGTTTTCTTCTTCTTTAATTTTACATTCATGGGCATATTATATCATATTTTAGTATAAAAGTCAACCTCTCATACTAGGTTTAGTTAATTAAATTATTTTAAAAAAAGTGCTTGACAAAACTGGCGACTTGGTGTATAATAGGCCATGTTAGGTCCTTCAGATTAGTTCTTCTTACGATTACCTTTGAGATACTCTAAAGTCTCAAAATAATCATCATCATTCATTCTATCAAGTAACTTATTCATACTGTCTTCCCTCTGTCTCTTTTCGAGTATAGGTTCCAATTGTTTCTTATAGTTTATTCTCACATTATTATAATAGTCTTTCAGGTTATCGTTAGGCACGGCTAACGTCATTATGTGGTTTTTATGGATCGAGTATATCTTATCAGTTGATTGGAATACCCAGGGTCTTAGTGCCATTCGTTCCTCAACATAATAGGCCTCTTCTTCTATCTCATTATTATATAGGTCTATCTTGTAGGGTTCAGAAAGTCTGATAAAATCACTACCCTCTGTAACATACATGCCAGCGATAATCTGTTCACCAGATGTAAGTTTTAAAAGTCTGGGGATTGGTACTCTAACTGTTGTTTCTTTTTTATCCATATTAATATTTATATCATATCCACATTGTGTATCTCATAGTCGAACTCTTGCTCAGTATAGAATCCTACTCTCTCCATGAAATGATTAAGGGTAAAATTCTTTTTCTCTTTCCAAGATAAGTCATCAGCAATATCATAAAGAGTTGCTTTAGACTTACTATCACCAAGACGCAACCCACGACCAAGAGACTGTAATACTCTAATCTTAGATTTGGTAGGACTTGCGAATATAACGTTATGAAGATTCCTAATATTGATACCAGTACTAAAGGTTCCATAACTCGCCACAATAATTGCGTTACTTTCATTCTCTGTAATACTCCTTATCTCTTCCCTATCATTCGTATCTGTACCACCAAATACAAAGAATACTTTTCTATTTAATTCTTTTATACTATCATACAACATTCTACCGTGTTTGTCAACATATTGAAATAAAACTAATGTATTCCCTTTCTGTTCTTTGGCGAGGTTGTGTATAAACTTATTTCTCTTTTGATGTGATACTATATAGTCCATCTCCTCCTGATACTTTAGGCCCTTGACCTGTTGGCAATCTTCTTTAGGGTACTTCAATACCACACATTGTATCTTTAGGTCTGCTAGTTGTTTCTTATCTATCAGTTCTCTCGTTGTTGTCACATTGGTCACAGGTCCAAATAAACCTTCTAATACAAGTTTGTGAACCTTACTGTCATCTAGTGTACCAGTCGTACCAATTCTAAAGTTGGCATTGACCAGGTTACCCATAATCTTTTGTAGTTCTTTAGATTTATATAAGTGTGCTTCATCTCCTATCACACAATCAAATTTCTCAAACCATTTCTTGTCGAATGTTGATAGTGATTGCCACGTGGATACCACTACGGGTTTTGCCTCATCTATATCGTAACCATAATACTTTCTCTGAACATGTGCCTCGGCATCCCAACTATAATCGATGAAGTCTTTATACATTTGTTCCACCAGAGATGTTGTTGGCACCACCAATAAACTTTTCTTCCCAAGTGTTGTCATCATTCTTATAATACAGTAGATGATTAATGACTTGCCAGAAGCGGTAGGTGATAGTAAAATACATCTTCTATGGTTGATTGCGTGTGAGAAGGCGTCTAATTGATAATCTCTAATTTTTAGGGTTTTCGTCAAAATCTTGTTAACAAACTTGGAAAAATCGTCTCTAGGAACGCTACCACCGCTGTTTAAGCCAGACGGTAGTATGATTGTATGTGCGGATTTCTCGCAAAAATGCTGTACATACGGCACTAGCCCTCTATACAACTTGCCAGTCGCCTTACTGTATAATCGTATCTTACCATCCCATCTCTTAGCACGGACTGATGGCATGAAACTGGCACCAGGTACCTGGAACGTAAAGAAGTCTGATAGGTCCTGGAGTAACCCAAGATCCTCTGACTTACACTTGACGTATGCCTGATTAAAGATTTCTACTGTTAATTCTGCCATCTAGTTCATCATATGATATTGTAGTCCAATTTTTTCTTTCATCTAGTTCTTCTATATTCTCACCAACATGGATAAACTCATGGTCTTCATATCTGTTGAGTAGTCTCTTTGTGTGTGCGATCCAGTTAGTGGGGTTGATTGCGGCTGCCTTTTCCCCAACATAACCCTTTGTGCCTTTATACACATTATTAACAGTTGATAACTTTGAATAGTAATCATAACCTATCAGGTATATCTTCTTATCCACGTCTGCGGCCATCATAGCAATCAACATGCCAGCATTTGTCTTTTCTTCTTTGTATTTACCTAGACCCATTACCTTATCTTTCTTCTTCGTCCAGGTTATGAGATAACCTTCTTGGTCTTCACTCAGATATAACTTGTAATCGTCTTCATTCCAATCTTTTCTCTCTTCCCTCATCTTCTTCATTAGGTCTTTGTTGTTCGCCCAACATACAAAATATTTCTTCTTCTCACCCTTCCACGCCCACTCGTCTGTGTAATCTTTAGGGTCTATACCTTGTCCTATAAATTTTGCCACGGTCTCTGGTTCAAATAATTTAGGATAAAGGGTGTGTGGATTTTTCTCCCATGACCGTAAATAACAAGGATTGTCAAATGCATACCCACTACGATATATCTCATGGCATATGTTATAATCCATCGCCAGTAATACGTCAGGTATAAAGTCCCTGTATAGACCATTACAACCATATATCTTACCAAAGTCTTTCAACCTATGTAGGTCAAAGTCTTTTCTACTCTCACCATTACCTATACAAAATAACATTATCTTTCTCCTTCAATACGTCTGGCATAAATCCATGTTGGACATATGTCATCTCTGGAAACATCTCAAAAGTATCCAGAAAACTATGTGTCATACCAAAACGACCACCCTCGTGGTAACATGATGTACCAGAATATATATTCGTCTTGTCAAAATCAAATCCTACCATGTGTACCTCGACACCGCCGTGTTTCTCATCACCATGGTACTTCATCGCATTGTGACTTGCCTGTCTTATCGCCATTGTACCTGTGTCTGTGAAGTCCTCATTCTTAAACCATTTTTGATGTGACCATAGTGCCACATGGTTCTGTATTGGTCTAAACTCACTATCGTTTCGCCAATACGTCTGAACACTTACCCGTCTATCTTTCCACGCACCACTTCTATAAATCTCAAAGGTGATTGGTTTATCTTTTGAGAACAGATAATCTGTCCAGTAATCTCTATAAATCGCATTACACCCATACTTAACACCCTGTAGTTTATCTATGTCAACATCTTTCCTACTGGTACCATTACCAATAACCCAATGTACCAACACTACATACTACCTTCCGTAAATCTTCGCCAGTCTATGGCATTCTTAATCTGAAAGCCTCTGTTGTTTATTTGTTTTAATGTATCTTCACAAAACTTACATATCTGTTTTAGATATTCTATCTTTTGTCTTTGTTTGATAATCAAATCGTCAGCGTCTATAAACTTATCCACATCTTGTCGTAATACTTTCAACTGAAAGTCATTGTCTTTGTATTCTTCTGGACTCGCCTTACCAGTATAGAATAACCACTTCTTAATGTGTAGTTTAGAATAGTCGCCTTCTTCTTTCTTCAACATCAAAGCATATGTTGAATATATCTTTAAATATTTTGAGTGTAGTGTAGGTGTAGATAAACTCTCTATATCAAGTTGAGTATCATCTATCGCCAGGTCTTTAGACGCCTGGTCTTGGAGTTCTTCTAGTGTCATAATTTATCATAGTGTTGTATAAGTGTGTAGTTTATATCCAAACGTCACACTCGCGGTTAGGTATTCAACGTCAGTTAGGTTTTGATTATACTCTAAGGACGATAGTGTCTTAGGATATATATCTTGGTAGTTAATCTCCATCAATGGGATATTCCTACTCGACATAACAAGTAACTTACCATCTGAGAATATCGCACCATCTGGTGTCATTTTAGTAGGTCTGCCTGCGTCCGTGGAAGATGTTTGAGTTGATAATGGCATTCTATCACCACCATCAGCAATCAATGCCCTATATTTCTCGTCACTATCCACCTGTGCCAACCCTGCCATCCAATCGTGTATCTGTTTATATGTCTCTAGGTTCTCATCAACGATAAACGTTATCGTAAGGTCCTCGAAGGTCATATCATTACCTGGTATCTTCAACTGTTGCAACCTTGTTGGTTGTATCAACTCTGCCAGAGATATACCTGGTATGTTGGCCTGTATCGTGTTGTATTCAACTTTTGGTATCTTAATACACTGGAACCTAAACTTAGTAGGATCCGCATAGTCCAGATTACTGGGTTGTTTTGAGGCTAAACTTGCTTCTGTCATATTACTATTTATGCTTTTTCTTTTATGTTCATGGACATGATAATTCTCGTTATGTCAGATTTACTAGGGAGTACATAATGATTTAACATACTAGGAAAGAATATAATAGATCCTTCTTCTACCTGTGGTTGATGTTCTAATGTATTGCCATTTACATCTAAATATGGTGCGATAAATCTTGTGGCGCCATGTAAACTCGGGTCATATTTTAAGTATAGAACACTACTATAACCTATAGGTCCATGATTGTGAGGACTATGAAAACTATCGTTATCATACTTTTGAAACCATGCGTCAGATACATAGGGTTCTTTTAAAGTGGCGTCACCAGAAAACTGGTCTAACTCTTGTCGTAGTATGTCAACGATTTGTGGTGTGTATTCTGTCTGCCCATAGTCCGTATGAACATTTGATATAGTGTCTTCGTTTCTAAGTGTCTGTCTTTCCATTATGTCTAGTAATGGTTGTATCTTGTCTGTGTGATAATGATATAATTTAATTTCAAACATAATAGTATATAGTCAAATAAAAAAGGGGCACTCAATGGTGCCCCCCTTAATCCAGTGATGGAAGTTGTTACTACATTAAGTTAGTAACTTTTACCATTCTGTAATAGATGTTTGCTTGGTCTGTACCAACGTCACTTGCCTGAGCAGATGCTTCCGCGAATGGGTTTCTAATTAGACCGTATCTAGTTTTGAAACCAATTTTTGGTTGGAATGTTGATTCACCAACCGCACGTACCATTTGTAGTGGAACGTATGGGCAGTAGAACATACCAGCGTCGTAAGGTGAAGTTCCTTTGTAACCTACTACAAAGTATTGAGCCGCTGTGTTGTTAGACGCATATGGATCAATATATACTTTGTATCTACCGTTTAATGTACCCGCAAAAGTATTACCAGTATCATCAACGTTAAGTGAGTTGTTAAGAGCAGGAGCGTAATCTAATACACCAGCCATTTGTAAAGCAGAAGCAACGTCAGAAGAACAGATAATGATATTACCTTTTCCACGTCTTGTTTCTTGTGCAATTACGTTAGCGTCTCTCTCAACTTGGAACATTAACCCTTTGAATTTTTCAACTGACCATCTACCATTTGAGTCTGTATCCAGGTCAAAAGTACCAGCAGTTGTAGTGTTAGTTCCTGCACCTTTTTTAGCCTTTTCGTAAATTGTTCTTACAACTTCCCTGTTGATTTCCGCAAGGATCTCAGCAGATAGGATGTTAGCCAATTCAGTTTCAGCGTCTAAACCGTGGATCGCTTTAAGGTCTTGAGCAAGTTCCATTGTGTATTCTGCTTTTAACTGTCTAGTTTTAGCAGTAACA
>MDSV01220063.1_pt1 | contig 26958 bp, 24 predicted proteins | sample 810851 | NCBI WGS metagenome assembly MDSV01 (sample SAMN05326640, study PRJNA326480) | marine metagenome | isolation source: seawater | place: Atlantic Ocean: North East | collected 2012
AAGAATATAGAAGTTCGTTATAACTCAAATGGTCTTGAATGGGACGATCATCTTTTTGACTTGTGGAAAGAGTTTAGAAATGTTATATTTCATTTTAGTATAGACTCGTATGAAGAAAAGAATCATTTCATTCGATATCCGTCAAATTGGGAACAAGTTGTTACTCAATTAGAAACTCTTGACAATTATCCTCATGGAAATCTTAGACTCACTACTGCAACAACAATTATTGCTCTTAATATATTTTATTTACCTGACTTCATAAAATGGAAGTTAGATCGTGACTGGAAATTACTGAACAAATTTCCTGCCGGTGCTGGTATGATAGATTTGCATCTTGCGTATTGGCCACCTCAATTAAATTGTAAAGTTTTACCTAAATGGTTTAAGAAAGATGTAACTGACAAATTTGAAGACTTTTATCCATGGCTCGAAGAAAATTGGAAGAAGTGCAATGGCGTTGAAGATTTAAGTTTTCAACAATGGCGTGAATTACCATATGGTATAAAAAGATTGGAAGGACTCGTATCTTTCATGAATTCAGAAGATTGGTCTGAGCGTTTACCTGAAACTGCTGAATGGTGCGGTACGATAGCAAAAAGACGAAAATTAAATTTCTTAGAAATATTTCCAGATCTAGAATGGCTTGAATGGTATGGTTGAGAAATATTTTTGTATGGCCCCTTGGTCACACATTCAGCAAAATTCATATGGTGAGATAAATCCATGTTGTATGTTTTATGGTAAAGATAAAGTCTATACAAAAGAATATAATAGTCTTCAAGATGCATTTGATGGTTCTGAGAATGCACAATTAAGACAAAGAATGCTGAATGGTGAGTATATTGACTCATGCAAAAAATGTTATAGAGATGAAGAACTGGGTAAATCAAGTTACAGACAAAGATTTAATGAACGATATAAAATAGAAAATGGTCCTGCTATACGAGAACTGGAATTAGCATTAAGTAACAAATGCAATTTCAAATGCGTGGATTGTAATACTAGATTCAGTTCGTCTTGGTATGATGATGACATTTTGCTAGGTAGAACATACTACACAGATATAGGTAGAAATTATAAATCAAATTTTGATATCAATAAAGTTGATCTAAGTGACCTAAGAGAATTAAAAATACTTGGTGGTGAACCTTTCTTAGAAAAATCATATATTGATATTTTTAGAAACATCGACAAAAAAAATATAACTCTATTTTTTGTGACAAACAATTCTGTATTTCCTTCTAACGAATGGATAGAGCATTTTTCAGAGTTCAAAGAAATTAGATTTGTAATAAGTTTAGACGGTGTATATGAAGTTGCTGAATTTGTCAGATTTGGTAAGAAGTTTTCTAAATTTGAAAACAATTATCGAAAATGGATCAAATTATCTGACACAACTTTAAAAAATCTAAAAGTCATCCCTCATTTTGTTTTTCATACATTCAATTGTTTGAATCTAAATAAAACTCTAGAGTGGATAAAAAAATTTCATGAAAATGAAACAGTATTATCTTACGATTTCTTAGAAAGTCCATCCGAGATTTCAGCAAAATATCTATCTCAAGACATAAAAGATTACATTATAGATTGTAATGACAATTTTTTAAAAGACAAAATAATAAAATTTTTGAATACAGGAGAAAATAATTTGAGTCATGATAAAAAATTGAAATCCTATTATAATTTTTTGAATGTGAGGGGTGAAATACCAAACGAGTGTAAAAACATAATCGAAAGGATAAAATGCTAACATGTTTTTATGCTCTTGGAGGTATCAATTATAAAAATGGAGTCATCACGACTTGCCCAAGACAAGCAAATCAATTAGTGTTTGCTAACGAAACAATTTTACCTTCTCAAATTTTTAATCACAAAAATTTTTTAGCACTACGTAAAAGTCTTCATGACAATCGATGGCCTTCTGGTTGTGATACATGTGAGAACATGGAAAAGGTTGGTAGCACAAATTCTATGCGACACGATTTTGTTTTAGATGACGATGATACTTTTTGTCATCATGTTAAGGGTCACAATCGAGAAAAAACTTCGCCTAAATTATTGGATTGTTATAATACAAAAACACATGCAGTTACAAACAGTGGGTTGAGACATGTAGAATTTAGATTTAGTACGGCATGTAATATGGCATGTTTACACTGCTCTAAAGTTTATTCATCAGGATGGACAAAAAAATTAAGAAATTATGAACCAGATGAGGAAGTTGTACAATATGATTTAAGACAATTATTAGGCACTGAACACAGACATGGACCAAACGACAAAAATGAAATGTCTTTGACAACAAAAGAATCTATGATGATTGTTGAAGATCTTAATGAAAACTTTCCTAATTTAGAATATATTGATTTTGCAGGTGGTGAATTATTATATCAAAAACAATTTTTTCCTACTCTAGAAAAATTAGCATTACATCCTAATGCAAAAAATATAAAAATTTCATTTCACACAAACTTCAATGCCGATTTTAGTATCTCTAAACTATGTGAAGTTCTAAAACCTTTTTACTCTTCTGCTATGCTTATATCAGTTGATGCTGGGAGAAGTTTTTACTCTTATTTCAGACATGGTGGCACATGGGACAAACTCAAAAGTAATATCAAAGAGTTCAAAAAACTCAACGATTACACAGTCATAGATGTAAGTTGCACAACATCTATTTATCAAATGCTCGACATATACGATGTGTTTGATTCTTTTCTTGAATTAGAATGTAATTTTGATGCTTCATTAGTACAAACACCTAAATATCTTGACCCTACTTTACCTTTTCTAGACTACAAAAAAGAAACAATAAACGATCTTGAAAGAACGAGAACTATGCTTGAAAAAAGCAAGAGTCGATACGTGAAGAAGCACAGAGGTGCTATGTTTTGGTTCGATTACATTGTCGATTACGTTACAAAATTCAAGCCAAAGTATCGAGAATTCAATAGATGGTTAGTATATAGAAAAAAATCAGATGAGATTTGGAATCAAAATTTTAACGAATATTTTGAAAATTATCAAATCGATGATGATGAATTAGTACGTGTCAGATGAGTCTTCCCTGTTTCTATTCAGTATCAGCAATAAATTACAAAAATCAATTTTGCTCTGTATGCCCAAGACAGAGTGATCATTTAAGTTACGAATATCTACCAACAAAAATATTTAATGATTCTGGTTTTGTAAAACTTAGAAATACACTTAAACAAGGTGTATGGCCATCAGGTTGTGATTTATGTGAAGAAATGGAACGAGAGTCAAACCATAGTATGAGATTTGATTATCCTTATCCAAAAGATGATTATTCAGTCAATGGTCTCGTTCATAATAAAGGGTTGCGACATGTTGAATTTAGATTCAGTAATGCTTGTAATATGTCTTGTTTACACTGTAGTAGTGTTTTTTCAAGTGAGTGGGAACGTAAACTTAAATCTTATACACCTGATGAGTTTGACCACAAATATGACTTACGACAATTATTGAATACAGAACATAAAATATCTGCCGATGAAAAATTAAAAATAAAATTGACACCTTCGATGATAAAGGAGATATGTGAAGATTTGAAAAATTTTGAAAATCTTTCTTATGTAGATGTAACTGGTGGCGAACCTCTTTATCAAAAACATTTTTTTGTGTTTTTAGAAAACATCGTCAATCATCCAAATGTCAAAAACATGAAATTGAAATTTCATACTAATTTTAATACAGACTTTGATCCAAAAAATTTATGCGTATATCTAAAAGAATTTGACAGAGTGAAAATGACAATTTCTATCGATGCTGGTAAAAACATTTACCCATATTTTAGAGATGGTGATTGGAACATTCTTAAAAATAACATATCAAAATTCAGAGAAGAAGATCAAAAAACAAAAATATTTGCTACATGTACAACGTCCGCATTTCAAATGCTTGATATATCAAATATATTTGAGTCGTTATTAACACTAGATGTAGATGAGATAAGATCTTCAATTGTTCAAACTCCCAAATATTTAAATCCTCGTGTGTTAAAGAACGATTTAGAAGAACATATACTAGAAGATATTGAACGTGCGTATAATTTGAAACTTACTATGTCTGCACATAATGCATTAACAAAAATAAAAACATATTTTGAAAATAGCAAATATGACGAACATAATTATTTGGCATTTTTGCAGTATATAGATAAAACACAAAGACTTTTCAAAAAGAACTTCAACAGACATTTCAAACTGTTCAAATATGAAACTGAGCGAATACGATTTCACAAAAATACCATGGAGTGACATTCAGAGAGTTGGTACATGGAAAATGCTTGGATCAGATTTGTTTACTGTATCTTGGTTATTAGGTAGATTTTGCAACTATAGGTGTTCATATTGTTGGCCATATGCAAGAAGCAATACGAAAGATCATCGTCCTACTGATTTATGTCTCAAGACGATTGACGAAATCAAGCGACAAGCAAGACAACGGAATTTTAATTCTTTTCATTTTAGTTTATCTGGAGGTGAGCCTACATTTCACCCAGGTTATTTGGACATTCTTGAATATCTTGCAGATGATGTAGAAAACACAAATTATACTTCCGTACATATGACCTCAAACTGTTCTCGTCCTATGAAATGGTTTGAACGATATGTAAAGTCTGCAAAGAAATTTACTAGAGCATCTATCACCGCATCATTTCATCGTGAGTTTGTTACGACTGATAAATTAGAAGAGTTTGCTGATAAGTTAGATTTTTGTCAACGTAATGGTGTGCGTGTAACAATCAATTCTGTTATGGTACCTGAGAAGTTTGATGAAATATTCAAAGACCTGTTATATTTTTATGAACGAGGTGTAAATGTAACACTTAAACCTCAAAGTGATCCTACTGCATCAAGAGTTGTTGATGGTTATACAGAAGAACAGATGAAAATACTACATAATGGTATGCCTCAAATTACAAACATGGAGGTCAAATCTAAAAAACTCAAGAACATTCGTCAAGAATTTGAAATCATTATGAATGATGACGAAGGAAAGGAGTGGTATCTTGACCAAGCAGAAAGATTCAACGCATTTAATTTTAATAATTTCAGAGGGTGGATTTGTAGCACTGGCTATCGCAGTTGCATTATCCGTGAGCCTGATGGGAGCATTAAGCGGTCTTATTCTTGCGGAGATATTCCTCTAGGAAATATAGAAACAGGATTTAAACTATTTGATGAACCAAAAGTATGCATAACCGATGCATGTGTAAGTTCTGCTGATAGTAAAATACCAAAGCGAAAATCAAGTTGTGAATTACCGTTATGGAAATAGGTGATAAAAATAATATTACAGATGTACCTGGTATTTTTGTAGGTCATGCAAGAAGTGAAAATTATGATACTGGTGTTACAGTTGTTCACCCACATAGAACTTGCGTAGCATCAGTTGAATGTAGAGGGGGATCGCCAGGTACTCGTGAAACAGATGCATTAAGACCTGAAAATCTTGGTGGTCATCCACATGCTATAGTTTTAAGTGGAGGATCTGCCCCTGGTTTATCATCAGCAGATGGTGTTTCTAGATATTTACAATCAAAAGGTGTATCAATACCAATTATACCTGCCGCCATAATTTATGATATGCATAATGGTGAAAATTTTTCATCTGTTAATTATTCAGAATTAGGTGAAGAGGCAATCAAAAATTTATCACAAGATACTGATCAAGGTAGAGTTGGCGTAGGATCTGGTGCTTTATCTGCTAAACATATTGGTGGTCTTGGATCAGTATCTATATGTTATGAAAATTATATTGTAGGAGCGTTAACAGTTGTAAATTCATTTGGTTCTACTATGTTACCAAACGAGTCTGCGTTTTGGGCTTGGGCTCTTGAACAAAATAATGAATATGGGGGAATGAAACCAACATTTGATAATCTTTCATTAGACTTTAAAATATCTAAATTTCCAGAGTATAAAAATTCTACGTTGAGTGTAGTCGCAACTAACGCAAAGTTGACTTGTTCCGAAGCAAAGAGAGTTGCAATTATGGCTCATGCTGGTATGGGCAGTTCTATTAGACCTTGTTATGGACCTACAGATGGTGATGTTATTTTTGTTTTATCAACAGGAAAAGAAGAATTACAAAGAACAAAACAAACTATTGCCAGATTGGGTATGATGGCATCAGATTGTGTATCAAGGTCAATAGCAAGAGCAATATATGAGTCTAACTTCAAATAAGTTTTTTTGTGCCTTACCGTTTACCTATGTTTATGTGGATTCATTAAACGAATATAAACTTTGTAGTGATGCTAGATTAAGTTCTCAAATCAATACGAATGATCAGTCAATAATCGAGTATTTCAATTCCGATTACTTAAATGAAATACGTTTTGATATGCTACGAAGTGATATATCAGAGCAGATAAGAGGAACATGTATTCGATGTATTGAACGAGAAGAACTTGGATTATGGTCTAGAAGAGAAAAAAATATAGATTACAAAATTATCAAAGATTACATAAACAATAAAAAACTCACACCCACTGCTCAAACTTTAAAATTAAAATTTGGTAATCTATGTAATTTAAAATGCTTGACATGCGGTCCATATTCATCTTCAAGATGGGCACATGAGAGAAATGAAAGTCAAGAATTGACGGTGTTTAGGGAATTGAAAGACAGTATTAGTCAAGCAAGTTTTAAAAAATATGGCAAATTATATCAGAATACTTTTGATCATGAATTTGTTTTAGATACGAAGAACCTCACATATAATTTTAGCGATGAAATATATAATGAATTAAAATCGATCATACCAAATTTAAAATTTATTATTATATCAGGTGGTGAACCATTTATCAATGATGAATTCTATGAATTTATTCAGTGGTTGATTACGAACAAGTATTCGTATAATATAAATTTGATCGTCTTTTCAAATATGACAAAACTCTTAAAAAATTATAAAGTAATTTATGACAAATTTAAATCTGTCACAATAAATGTTTCAATTGATGGTATATATAAAAAAGACGAGTACATCAGACATGGTACTAATTTTGCAGAAAAGAAAAAAAATATAGAGCAACTATTACCTTATTTTAAACTTTCATTTTGTGCAACCATGTCAATATTGAATGTTGGATATCAATCAGACTTAATTGAGTTTTGTTCACAATACAGAAAGTATCCCAGTTTTTTTAATGTATTAGTTGAACCTTTTTATTTACAGATAAATAATTTGCCAGAAGATATTATAGAAATCTACAAAAAGAAAAATCAAAATCATAAATTATTTAACTCGCCATTACGAGAAGTGACTCATTTTAAATTAGGGATCTCATATCTGAAAAAATACGATAAAATACATAACACGAACTTGCTAGAAGAGTGGCCCGAATTTGAGAGATATTATAATGATTAAACCTTCCAAAGACAATACATTTTGCTATTACCCCTTTTATGCAATGGTTTTTAAATTGTATGATAAGCACGATTTAAAGGCAGTTGCTCCTTGTTGTATGATGCATGACACATACGATCCAGAAACAAACCAATACAATTCAATTTTACCTAAAGAAGAATTGACAGGTTTGACACCTCATCAAATTTTTCACCACCCAAAATTTGAAGAGTTGCGTGAAAATTTGAGTAACAACATAAGGGATTCAAGGTGTTTGACTTGTTGGAATCTTGAAGATAAAAATATTACATCACATAGACTTTACACGAGATGGCAATTTCCAGAAGAATTCAGAACTGATTTGAAAGAAATTGATATTTCATTATCTAATAAATGTAATCTAGCATGTAGAATGTGCAATACAGGTTCATCTCATCAAATATGGGAAGATGTAGATAAACTTAAAAAGAAAAATAAAATGCATATATTTGAGGCATCATCAAATAATTCTTTGGAATCTCATAATTTACCACAAAACGTAAAAAACAATTATCTCATAAAATGGATTTTTGATAACACAGATAAAGTTAAAATACTCAAAGCATCTGGTGGCGAACCATTATATGATAACAATATATTAAATTTGCTACGAAAATTTGTCAAAGAGGGTAATAGTAAAGATACAGAGTTGGCGTTTCATACTAACGCTATGCTTATCAATGATGATATAATAGACTTGATGAATCAATTTAGAATTCAAAGACACTCTTTTAGTATTGATGGTGTTGATTCAACATATGATTATATAAGACATAAAGCAAACTTTTCTATACTAGAAAAGAATCTAAAAAATTGGTTTCGCAAATCGACAAACGTTTATGCTCTGAATATTAATCTTGTTTTATCTGCATTAAATATAGGTAATGTTGTAGATTTTTTACAGTGGTCATCTTTGATGTTTCACGACAAAGTTCGATGTAATGTTTTTATGTCAGAGGTGAGACCGCATGGTAGAGGTTTAGATATTGCTCATTTGCCTAATGAATATCTGTTGAAAGTCAAAAAAGATATTTCAGAGTTTCAAAATGAATTTGAGACATTTAGAACTAAAAAATATGATTATATGCATAAAGGCAATTATTTTCATTATGAAATCGATAAAGTGTTTTCATTAATAGATCATTCTCTTAATTACAAAAATAAAAATTTTGCAAAATTATATAATGAGATCACGTTGCTTGATGAGACAAGAAATCAAAGTTATGCAGATTATTTAAATACTGATTTAGTAGATCTCTTAAAAAATCATGAACGACAAATTAATTGAGGATATGTTAAAAGATTATACGTTGAGAGATCTTCAAGTATATTCTTCAGTAATTCTTTCTGAACATAATGCAACAAATAATTTCATAAAACAATTTAAAGCAGATCATGATAGCCATCAATTTTACAAAAATGTAATTAAATGGTATATTAAAGAATATCAAAAGTTTCCAGATGTATAAGCACTCTGATATATCACATGTGCATTTTGAACCCACACAAAGATGTCAAGCATTATGTACTATGTGTGATAGAACAAATAATCCACATATTAAAAATGCTGAATTAACAATCGATCAATTCAAACAAATCATAGATTCTGATTTTGCCAAACAATTAAATAGTTTTCTTATGTGTGGCAATCACGGTGATCCTATGATTGCCAAAGATACACTTGACATGTACGAATGGTTGAGATATAATAATTCTGATTTATATCTTCATATGACTACGAATGGTGGAGGTCGTTCAGACGAATGGTGGAAAAATATAGCAAAAGTATTTGGCAATCATGGTAAAGTGACTTTTTCTGTAGATGGATTGGAAGATACAAATCATTTATACAGAGTAAATGTTAATTGGAATCGAGTTGAAAATTCTATGGACGTTTTTACACAAGCAGGTGGAAAAGGTCTTTGGGTGTTTCTTATATTTAAACACAACGAACATCAGGTAGAAGAAGCAGAACGTATGGCAAAGTTGTTTGGTCTTGAGTTTGTAAAGAAGAAAACTGGTAGATGGGTGCAGTCATATAAAGGCAACAAAATACAAAAGAAACAAACATCAAAGGGTAACGAAATAAAACCACCAACTAACAAAAAATATCAAAACAAGAGTGTAAATGATTATGAAAAGTTGATCGATAAACATGGCGATTTCAATTCATATCTTAATGCTACAGATGTAGTATGCAAGTCTTTAAAGACGAAAGAAATTTATATTTCAGCAGAAGGACTTGTAACTCCTTGTTGTTGGACTGCAGGTAAATTATATAAAACATATGAAAAAATAGGGCAAAATCAAATGTGGTCTTATATTGACGATGTGAAAAAAATTAATGCATTACACACACCATTACGAAAAATAATTGAGGGTAATTTTTTTAAAAATATAGAACAATCTTGGAATCTGCCCTCTTGCTCTCAAGGCAAATCAAAAGTATGTGCAGAAAAATGTGGTACAGGTTTTGATGCATTTGGTGATCAATGGAGATGAAATGACGATACACATATATTCTGATAGTTATGGACAAGATTGTGATACAGGTTGGACCTGGCCAGAAGTGCTTGGCGATTTAAGAGATGAGACTTTTGTTAATAATGGTTTAGGAGGTACTGGACCAAATTTTAGTATGAGAAAACTTGTAAAAGATTTTGAGGATGACATAATAAAAGAAAAAGATTCTATTGTATTTTTGTTGTCAGATACTAAACGAATGGAATTTCCATGGTTAACAAGAGTTCAACATCAAGACGGATTGTTCTTATTAGGCGAAGATTCTCAAGTAAGCATGAATTGGATTCTTGGAGAGGGTGTCAAAAGTTTACGAAAGTATATTGATAAGTCAGATGTTATTAAAGAGGTTGCACAAGTATTAGGACCTATGTTTTTGTATGAGAATGTGAAGAACATCACTTTTTTACATCTTCTTTCAACTATGCATACTAAAGTAAATTTTTGTGTTTTGACTTGTTTTACTTTGAATCATTTTACGTCTTACTTTGAAAATTTTAATATTGAATCAACTGAACTTTTAAAACAAATATCGTTTGACCAGTTGAATAATAATAACTTTCATTATGTAACTACACCTGTATCGTTCATGGTCGGTCGTACATTTGGTATGTCACATACAAGAGACAAATTTCCAAATCATATGGACGAAGAACAAAATAAAAAATTTGCTATTCTATGTAATGATGTTTTAAATAATCGTGAAATTGATACATCATGGTTTATTCATCAATTAGATGTGAATGCAGATGATGAACCTAAAGAAATATCAAAGATGAACGTATTTATCTATGAGTAATATCAAAATTAATTGTCTTAAATGGGGAACATTATATGGGTCTGAATATGTGAATAGAGCATATGGTGGATTATTAAAACACTGTCAAGAACCATTTCACTTTGTATGTTATACTGATAACGGTGATGGTATATCATCAAAAATTGAAGTTAGAGATATAACAGAATTAAGACCTTATAATACAAAGATGGTTTTTACATATGAAAAATTGATGTTGATTGATAGAGATGAATATGAAAAGAATTTATGGATAGATTTAGATGTTTTAGTGCATAAGGATGTGACAGATATTATAACAAGACCCCATGATAATATAACATTTATATGGAATTATTGGAATGATTATGAACGTATAAGTCTGTTTAATTATGGTCGAGGGGTGTCGTGTCATACAAATTCATCATTTGTTGCTTGGGACAAAGGTAAAGCATCATGGTTATTAGATTATACACATAAACATTGGAACAAAATTGAATGGACATATAAGAGTCTTGATAAGTATTTGTTCTATCAGCATCATCGTAAAGATCAATTGAATTTGTGGGAAGATGGGATATTTTCAAATTTTAACAAGCAAGGATATCAGTTGAAGAATAAGATAACGTTATTTAATACATCTCATCTTTATAATAATAAGAATTTGAGAGATGTTAAACATTATGAATTGCATGAATCATCAGCATCGGAATTATGGAAAAATTATTCGACTGGATTGTAAATTACGATGAAATATCAATAGTATGTTGTCCTAGTTTTTTGTTCGTCAATACGGTTAGAAAATTGGGTATTGATGTAGACAATATCAATTATGATATTAATTTTAAAGACATGCCTAGCATCATATGCAGTGATTTTGTGTTTGATAATATTGAATTAAAAGAATGTGTTTTGCATTATAATTGCGAAAAGACGTATCCAGTTGGTAGAATGCATGAAGGCGTTTTTATATTACGAGGAGATGATAAAGAACACAACGGAGATTGTAATCCCACTTATTCAATTGATCAATTAGTCGAAGATAATAACTTGACAGAAGTGTTTGATCATTATCAAAAACCAAGTAAAAATAAAAGATATACACAATATTACGTTTATGGAACAAATTACTAATTGGCGAAAAAATAAAAATAAAATTAGTGAGCATAATATTGAAATTGGATCTATCAACGAACAGATAGGTTCTTTAAGAGAAGTTATTGGTGAGCATAAAGAAAAAATTTCAATATGCGAAAATTATAATCGTGAAACTTCATACTATTGGGTTAATCAATGGATTAATAATAATTTACCATCATATTCAAACAGTTTTGACGATTCTGTTTCACAAGCACAATATGACTCAAAACTTTGGTTGGTGCAAAAGTTAAAAAACATCAAACTACATGTAAAAGAAGTTCATATTGATATTATCGGGTCATGGTTTGGTTTTCCTTTGATAGAAATGTTGTCTAAAATTTTAAATATAAAACAAATAGATCTATATGATAAGGATGAGAACTGCCATAAAGTTGTTGCTCAATATATAAATCATTTTGATCCTGATTTTAGACTCGTACAGTTTGATGATTTTTTTGAACGAAAAGATTTACGAAGAAGACATATTGTAATTAATACTTCATCTGAGCATATGCAAGATATAGTAAAAATGAAAGAGCATTATAAAGATTATCCGACAACACCTTTACTTGTTCTACAATCAAACAACTATACTTCAATACATGATCATATCAATTGCGTGAGTGATGAGAATGAATTGGTTGAAAAAAATCAAATAAAAACTGTATACTATAAAGGTAAACAGTCTTTACCTCTTTACGATAGATTCATGGTGATTGGACGATGGTAGAATTAATTCTTGTTCGCACTGGTGATAAATTTGATGAATGGTATGTTGATAATTTACTTTACATGGTTGAAAAACATGGCAATTTGAAGTACGATAAATGTCATGTCATACGTGATGGTGAGGGGTGTGTTTATGACAAGTTGCAAATGTTTAGAGATTTTACTGATGATGTAAATTATCTTTATTTCGATTTAGATGTTGTTATCAAAGGTGACGTTAATCATCTTGTACGTGATGACTTTACTCTTCTATTTGCATGGTGGAGAGATCGTCTGCACACACCTCTAAATTCTTCTATAATGTCGTGGAGAGGTGATCATTCAGTTTATTATGACGATTTTTATGAAGATGAAGATTATAGCCTGATCAAGTATTGGAGAGGTATAGATGAATATCTTTACAAAGAAACAGAGTGTAAATTGTATGAAAGAACTTGTTGGTCTTTTATGTATGCAACTGAAGAGATGCATTACCCTGTCTGTCTCTTCAATCACAACTTTCACAATATGATGAAAAAGGTTCCATGGGTACAAAAGTATTTGCTATCAGAATAGGTGAAAAGTTTGGTCAGGATGTAGAAGATTATATTAACTCAAAGATTCCTAATGTGACTTGGATACGTGATGAGTTAGATGGTGTGAGATTGCAGTGGAATAAAATGCGAGTCATGAATATGGATATCGATGAACCAGTTGTTGTAATAGATATCGACCTAGAATTTATAAATGATTACATGGATGCTATTAACTATCCAGTAGAACGAGGACAATTTCTTTCAGCAAAATCTTGGTGGAGAGATACCGCAAAATCTGGTTTGTCATATTCAGTAAACGGAGGATTTTTTAAATATCATCCAAAAGACTGTAAATACATTTACGAAAAATTCATGAAAGACAAATTATACTGGCAAAGATTTTACATAGATAATGGCACTACCGTAGGACCGGTAAATGGTGAACAATATTTTGTAGAGGATTCGGCTAGAGAAAGGCTTGAATTAAAATTTTTACCAGAGACTTGGTTTACTAAAAGCGTGAAAAATCCGACAAAAGAGTGGTGGGCAAGAATGAATACATTATATCCTGGAGATTGGTTATATCTAGATGGCTATAACCCAGACATAAAAATAATACATCAAATGTTTGGTGGAAAATTTGTTAATTTACCTACACGGCTCTAACTGCACCTGATGGTACATAAGCAGTTAAATAGTGTGTGGTATTTGTTGTTACACCACCATTTCCGTATCGTGACTTATAATATGTTCCAGATTCACTTGCAAGACTTTCAGTAAAAGCAAGTTCTGCACTATCTGTATAAACAGTATCTAATAAAGTTCCCATATTCCTGTTATGTGTAGCACTTGGTGCAGAAGTTTCAAATTTATATCGTGGAAATCCATAATCTCCTGAAGTGCCACCAAAAGATGAACTTCTTTTCCATATAGGTAAAAGTACATTAGTTATAATATTTGTGTAATCATTTGATGTTATGTCTACTTGTTCTAAGTGTTTATTACTAGAATCCCAAAGCATAAATTTTGATGTTTCTGCGGCCCTTGGAGTTGATTCATCGAATGATGAATTTTGTGTTCTGACATATAAATTATTTGTTGCAACAACTGCGGTTGAACCTCCTCCTGTGTCAGGACTGCCTGTATCAAATGACATAATAGTGTTTTGGTGAAACAATCCTAAGTCAGTATAGTCACCACCAGGACTTGAAGTAGCGACTGATAGTAATCCGACCCCATCATCATTCATCATATTATAATTTGCATGAGCAATAATCGTATCAATCAAATTGGCATCAAGACCTTCTATTTTTAGGTAACCCGATGAGTCCCATTTAATATATGAGTTTGTATTTTTAGTTGCACTTGACGGATCACCTGGTGGAGATGCATTTAACCATTCTTCATAGTAGAAAGTTTGTCTGACGGCTTCTGTTGCATCAAAAGTTGCCTCTGAAGGAGCATCAAAGGTATCGTCATCATCGGCAAAATTATCAAAAGAATTATTTGATTTAGATGTATAAACTGCATTTTTTCTCTTATCCGTGAGTGCCGTAATATATTCGTAATCTGAACTAGATGCTGATCCACTACCTCCTCTATAAATTGCGCCAAAACCGTTTGTTGCGGTCGCTGAACCATTTCTGTCGGCTGCTCCAGTATAAGTAGCGGATAAATCGGCGGCCCATGCTTTTCGTAAATGATAAGATAATAATTCTAAATCACTATCTGACATTTCTTTCAAAGCGGTTGTTGATGCTTGCCACCTTATGGGTCTTACTACTGCCATTTTTTATTCTTCATTAGATTTATTTGATTCATTATCGAGAAGTGTTTGATAGGCCGCACATACTTCACAAATAGATTTTGCTTTTCTGATTTTAGATCTTAACTCTCTATCTTCAGAATTTTGTACTACTTCTTGTTCAAAAATATCTAGTTTAAATTTAAAAAGATCTTCTGTAGTTGATTCTGAAAGAAGTTCCCAAACACTTCTTGGTTCATCATTTTCATTTGTTTTATTGAAATTTGAACTTTCATCTTCAACTTCTTCTGAATCTCTTCTCTCTTTCCATTCTTGAAAAAGTCTATGTTCTTCAGGATTATAACTTTTCCTAAAAGCCTCGTATCTTTTTTGTTCTTCATCCAATTTGACAAAATATCTTTCTGTCTCTCTATTAATCATTTGTGTATCATTAAAAGGAGAATCTAGAAAGGCTTGTATTATTGGTGAGATGTGAATTAACTCATCGGTATATGCTTCTTTTGTATGTCTGCACGGAATAATGTCTATCTGCAGTGTTTTACCATTAAACGATTCTAAATGTATCATTGGATCAACTGCATTTGGTCCTTGTATTGAATCAACCCATCTAGCCGTGTTTACTCTTATATAACCTTCTGGCCATACAAATTCTGAATTTGTAGGATCTGCATATTCATTATCTTTTTGTATGTTACCTACTATTGTGGTGTCATATTCATAACCTAATGCTTCATTTACTTGTTGAATGTTTCTGGTCTGATCTAGATTTGATGGATCATCGAGCCGTACCTGACCAGCAGTATTATCATTTGTAGTTTGTTCTGTTTCCATAAATCCTTTTTTTATGATTCTGCGTCCGAGACTAAGTAGTAGGTTGTGCTAGAAAAACCGCTTGCCCCTCCTGCTCCTCTGACTTTATAATAGGTTCCAGACTCTTGATCTGAGTAATTATACAAATCTGGACCATAAATATTATCGGTAACGTTTGAGCCACCTCTGACTGAATTAGAAAAATTTCCATGATTATATTGAGAAGAACCTACTGAAGTGGCCAAACTATAAACCGGATAATATCTACCTAAAGTGTATAAATTATATAGTAAGGTTTGTATATAGTTTTTTAAATAATGATCTCTTCTCCCAGAGATGGCATCTGCACTATTATAGTTTGAGTTGCCGTAAAAAGTAGTATAGTCATATCTATTATCATAATCAGCAATATGAGGTAATTCCATTTCTTTCAATCGTGGTGTTACTCTTTCACATCTATATACAGTGCTTGTATTAAAACTTGCCGATTCTTTATATCTTTGATTCACATAAAGATAAACTTGTCCGTTGGTAGAATTTCCGCTCGGTGCTACTAATGCAGTGCGAGTTACACTCACATCAGCAGAAGTGTCTCCAGAAAGAATACTACAGTTTCTAGCGGTACCTTCAAAGGTCGCATCACTTGGATTTAATGATTGATAATTAGATGATATATTAACCGTATCACCTGAAGTAGTTGCTGGTTTAAAAAAGAAATATTTTCCAATTGCATTTGGATAATTTGAATCCCCAGTAAAATCACCGCTCATATAATATTCTTGTACATCACCACTATTATCTGCATCAATGGCTGATCCTGAAACAACAGAAATTTTCCATTTAGATATTCTAGTAGGTCTCACTGCGGAACTTGATGCATGTCCATCATCAGAAAAGTTTGGTGCATATCCGGCAGTAGTTGCATTTTTTATATAAAGGTACCAATTATATCTGGTTGTAAGTGCATTTAAATCGTTGTAATGATTTGAACCATCAACCGCACTCACGGTATCTGAAAATGCAGTATAATAAGAGGCACCACTGGTGCCCATCTGTTCTCTTACAATATACCATCCATTTCCTGGATGACTTGTCGCTATTCTATATTGACCAAAATTTTTATCGGTATCATTGCTTCTGATTCTAGCAGTTACAAATTTAAAAATTGCTTCATAAATTTTTTGTATGTCTTTTTCTATCTTAACCGTACCGCCTGAAGTTGCATTTAAATGTCCAAAGTCTCTTATCATTTCTGCTGGTTTAAAACCATTAAAAGAGGTGTTTGTAGTTCCGTCCCAATTTCTTAGATTGCTATAATAATCACCTGAAGATTGTAATGTTTGACCAGAAAAACCAGGAGTAGACGTAGTATAATTTGCATAATGACGTTGTGCTAGATAAAAAGTTTGTTGATTTGTTATTGAAATGGCGGCAGGATCACTAAAGGTATCGTCATCATCCCCAAAATTATCAAAAGCATTATTAGATTTAGATGATACCGTAGCGGTATATCTTGTATCAGTCACTCCAAAAGACTGCACACTCTCTTCAACACCTCTATCTAATGATGTCATAATAATTGCGCCATATGGTGCTACTGAATAATATCCTACAAAAGAACTATAATAACTTTGAAAATCGGCAGTGGTAAGCCTCATGGTAAACCATTCTTGAAGTTTATTAGCAACAATTTCCAATTCACTATCTGTCATTCGTCTTAAACCATTGCTCAAAACTTTGAGCATTCTGCTAGTGGCGTCTGAATTTGAATACGATACTGTCATTATAATCCAATTAAAAGTTATATAAATATTTATGTCAATGATTCTGCGAGATAGCAGGACAGGACGTGGGTTCAATTCCCACCACCTCCACCAAGGAGATCACATGAATGATTTTAGTAATGTGTTCCTCTGGTTATTTATATTAGGCACTATATTAGCATTATACGGAATTTTAGACTGGATATTAATTACATAATGGGGGTGTTATGGAATTCGACTGCATGTGAAGGCGTAGAGGAGACACATCACTTGACAGATGTAAAAATGTCTGTTATAATAATCGCAAACAACAACGATTATACCTCAGCACAAGTGGCTTTGGCCGCTTAATTGCTACGGGCTTTTCTGGTTGTGCCTGGGAACAGAAACAACCAATAACATACAAAATTTAAAATTATGCAAAAACTTCTATATGTGACACCTCATCTATCTACTGGTGGGGCTCCCCAATATCTACTTAGAAAATTAGAATTATTAATAGACGATTATGATGTCCATGTAATCGAATTTCAAGATTTTGGAATATTCAGAATACAAAAAGATCAAATCATAGAACTTCTTAAAAATCCATTAATAACGCTCGGTGATGACAAATATGAGATAATGACTCATATAAAAAACATTAAACCTGATATCATACATTTTGAAGAAATGCCTGAATTGTTTAGTATATCAGATGAGTTAGCACAACTGATTTATCATCCAAATAGAAAATATAAAATTTTTGAAACTTCTCATGACTCTTCCTTTGAGCCAGGTAATAAAAGATTTTTTCCTGACAAGTTTTTATTCTGCAGTGATAATCAACTTATAAAATTTAGATCAGTTGATGTACCATCATGTGTTATAGAGTATCCTGAATACAACTATAAAAGAAACGATAGAGATCAGGGTATTAGAGCATTAGGGTTAGATCCTGATTTTAAACATGTACTACACGTAGGTCTTTTCACATCAAGAAAAAATCAAGGTGAAATATTTGAATATGCTAGACAACTTGAGAATGAAAAAATACAATTTCATTTTTTGGGTAATCAAGCACCGAACTTCAAAGATTATTGGGAACCATTGATGAATAACAAACCTCAAAATTGTATAATTTGGGGTGAACGTAAAGACGTTGAGAATTTTTATTCGTGTATGGATTTATTTCTGTTCCCTTCAAGAGGACATGAAGGTGATAAAGAGACAAATCCTCTTGTGCTTAAAGAAGCCGTAAGTTGGAACATTCCTATACTGATGCATAAAACCGATTCTTATATGGACAAATATGACAAAAAGGCAACTTATTTGTCAATTGATACTAAACTTAATTTTCTTAAAATCAAACATGCTTTAGGTTTAACCGAAGGCGATGTAAATTGTTATACAGATTTTGAAGACGATGTATCAAAGCAAGTTAAAATAAATTTCAATTTTTCAGAAAAGGCTTTTAATGCTCTGCATAATAAATTGATCTGTATTTACGATACAAGAACAAAACTTTGTGTGATGAGAAGTAAGGTTATGGTGCAAAGCATGTTCTGTACACCAAGTCCACTGGCGAGTCTCGTAGATGGTTTTACTGTAAAAATTTTTGATGCGAATGAAAGTTATTTTTCAAATTTGAGAGATTCAAATTTTGATAGAATAAACAAGCATTATCTATTATATGAAAAAAGTTTTTCTTTCAATCGTGATATACCGAGTGTAACTGTAGATGGTCAAGAAATAGATGTTATTGGTATTGATGATGATCCATCATCTTGGTTTACTATGAATGAAGTTTTTATTTCAAAAGTTTACAAAAAAATTGATATACGAAAAGGTGATGTTGTATTAGATGTTGGAGGTCATTATGGATTCTTTTCATTATATGCTTTGGATAAAGGTGCAAAAGAGGTGCATGTGCTTGAACCTTCACATACAAATTATAAAATAATTTCAAAGAATCTAAAAAACTTTGATAATGTGAAAAAATATAATTGTGCTTTGAGTAATGATATAGGTGAAAAAGAATTTTTGCTTGTTGGTCCCAGTAGTACAAATTCGTTTTATGAAAGTTATAATACTCAAAATGAAAATCCAACATCACTTGGGCAGACTAAAAAGATTGAAGTAAATACGATGAGTTTCGATCATTTCATACAAAATAATAATGTAAATAGAATTGATGCAATGAAATTAGATTGTGAAGGTGCCGAATGGGATATATTTCCTACTATATCAGACGATTTTTTGAAATATAAAGTAAGAAAAATCAGTGCCGAGTTACATCAATTTAATAATTCAGGCGATCTAGATGATCATTATCAACGATGTCAAGAACTTGAAAATCGATTGACAAATTTAGGTTTCGATGTTGAGCGTGAACATATCAAAAGTTCACAACCAGATGAGAACGGTTTAGGACAGTTATGGGCAAAAAGATATCCAAAGATCAAAATAGTTCACATGTTATGCACTACTGAAGGATCAAGAGAAATTGAGAGCATTAAACACATATCAGAATTATTAAAGGTTTCAGATTGGGTTTATGAACAATCTATGAATAAAAGATATACAGATTTGCCTCCTGCAGATACTTGTGCAAGACCAGAAGTTGTTCAATTAGAACCTGGAGATTATAAATTAACAGGTGCCCATTATGGTAATTTTATGGCACATCGTAGAGTCTTTGAGAAACATATGACAGATGATTATGATGCCGTTTTATTTTGTGAGTGTGATGCTATCTTTATCAAACCTCCAGAAGAAGTTTTTAAAATTATTATTGACAGTTACGATGATTTATTGTATAATAATTTAAATTATATGTCATTCGGTAAACGCATACCTGATTGGCATTACGATGAGTATGAAGATTTTGGTGTTACTGATAGAATGTCAGAAGCACACTGTTATCTTGTACCAACAAACAAAAAACAATACTTTATTGATAAGTTTGAAAATACAGGATGGGATACTTATGATCTATGGTTAAATTCGTTTGTGTTTCCTGACAAAAAATGTGGTATTATCAAAGAGCCTATATCAATACAGTGTTCAGGTGATTCATATCTTGATAAATCTCATAAAGACGGTACAACATTATTAAAAGAAGGTGATGTGACGTATGAGTTGTGAAGACTCGATAGTGTGTATTCATGCACATTTAAGTGATGAAGAAAGAATTAAAGTTTGTCTTGAATTCGTAAGAAAAATAAAGTCATTTGGTTATGATGTAATTGTAACATCTCACACTCAAGCGACTAAAGAATTTCAAGACGAAGTTGATTATTTTGTTTATGACAAAGACAATATTGTTTTGTCGGATGTAGAGTATCTTGGTTGGATGACATGGTATGCACCTAATTACGATATTACATCAAAAGAATTTTGTTCATATAATACAGTCTTAGCAGTTTATAGATTGATGCATATAGGCACGGCATATGCAAAACTATTAGGTAAAGATAAAATACATCTATTCGATTACGATGGGTTTCTTGAAAAACCAGATGAATTAGTATATAATGAAAATAAGATAGATAATGGATTGGATGGTATTTTTTATTATTGGCAAAATGAAAAAACAGTTGATGATGGTAGAGGATACGATACATCTGTAACAACGAAGATGCAAACGACTACACGTTTTATATCTGCAAAGGTCGATTATTTATTAAATAGATTTGAAAAATTAAAAAATGTTCAAGATCAAAAAAATATTTTAAACGAATATAGTTTTTTAGTTGGTGAAGAATTTTTTGCGTATGCCTTCGGCTTGACTGCATATAACGGTGACGATAGAAATAAAAATGTAGAACTTTTGCCATTTGTAGACAGTCTTGAACGTATCGGTATGATTCAAGATAGAGTTCATACACATCAAGATTTTTCATGGGTCGCATTAACGTTATCCGAAAAGGTAGTGCATTCTCCAGTAAAACCTGCACCTAATTTTCTTTTTTTGATGAATCCGCACAAAGAGACAAAATTTCAAGTCTTCATAAACAAACAAGAAAAACCTTTTTTTGAATTTGATGCTGGAAAATATCACTATCATCTTTTGCAATTATATGGCGATTCTATGATCGATGTATATTGTGATGGTAAACTTTTTAGAACATATGATCTATTTGACGAATCGATAAAGACACGATTGAAAATTTGTAACACCCTCTATTTTAAGAATTCATGAAACCAAAAGTAAGTGTATTAGTTCAGACCTGTGACAACTATTCTCATTTTTGGGAAGGTTGGTATGTTATGTTTAATAGGTTTTGGGACTTTGATTTAGATTGGCAAATATATTTTTGTAATGAAGAAAGAGATTTTCCATATAAAGATGACCGAATAAAACAATTGAAGACTGGTAAAAGTAAACAATATTGGGGAGTCGAAGAACGAGAATGGATAAAAGATTGGTATGGAAAATCAAAACAAATAGACGAGGGATGGAGTGATAGACTGATATACATGTTAGAAAATGTTGATACAGATTACATTTTTTACATGCAAGAAGATCAGTGGCCTAAATTTAAGATTGATAAAGAACTGTTTTCAGATCTTGCAAGTTTTTGTTATTCGTATGATGTAGGTGCGTTAAAAATGCATAGAGTGATTAGATTAGATCATGTTGTACCTAAACGTGAAACAGACATATACATTAGGAATAAAAGACTTATTCAGTGGGGTCCTGAAAATGATTGGTTAGTTAGTCATCAACCAACTCTGTGGAAGCGTGAATTTCTTCTTGATTTACAGATTAAAGGTGAAGGGTTTAGAGATAATGAATATGCTGGTACAGATAGATTACGAGAAAAATACAAAGACAATTTTCCTAAGATTTATAGTTACAATCATGATTGGTTTTATGAAAGATCGGCCGCATCTCGTGGTGATTGGGTTGAACCTGTTCAGTGGGAATTTGATGAGGTAAAACATGAGATACAAGTAGAAAACAAATACAATTTAATAAAACCAAAATACAAACCAAAAAGCAACGGTCTTAAACTTTCACTTATTACATCATGTTTTAATGCTGAAAAGTTTATCGATGAATTAGCCGAAACTGTAATAAATCAAAATTATGACAATTGGGAATGGGTTATTGGAGACGATTTTTCTGATGATAATACATTTCAAAAATTATTGGATCTACAAAATCGTGACCCAAGAATAAGAATAGCATTTCCTAAGTATAAAAAACAAATGTGGTGGAACCCACAAAAATTTGCAACTGGTGATATCGTTTGTCATTTAGATGCTGATGATAAATTGCTACCTAATTGCTTTGAAAAGATAAACTACTATTTCAAGATTTTTCCAGAAGTAGTTCTAATGCACTTCAACGCAAACAAATACTCTGAAAAATTACCTGTTGGTCCAAAACAGACATTTGAAAATTATAAAGATAATGTCTATATGTCTATTGATAACGATTCATTCTTAGAGGGGTTTGAAAAGTTATGGCACTGTAGAAGTAGTATATTTGGATATTTGAGAATCTTCAGAAATCTTCCAGGACTAGAATTTCCTGTGCATCAAGACGGAGATGCTTGTTCTTCAAATGATGGACAATGGTTACTGATGCTTGAAGAACGTGGTAAATGGATGACAATCCCTAGAACACTATACATTGCAAGAGAGCATGGTGCATCTGAAAATTTTACGAGATGGAATCAAAGAGGTGAAGCACAACTTGCAATAGATGCTAGAAAAAGAAGAAAAGGATTTGTTTTAGACTATCCTCGTAATATCAAATATTTTGATGACATTTATGATCTTGCCGAGTCAACATATACAACTTCTCTCAATTGGGCTGACGAAATACAAACAATATCATTTGTGAATTATGACTATACAGATAATCAAAAAGATAAATCAAGAAAATTATTTTTTGACCATGATATAAGGTTTGATTATTTTGATCAATCAGTTGACTATTATTTCTTTAAAATTCAATTAGAGACTGAACCAGCCTTTGTCAACAATAAAATTCAACAAATAAAAAACAGTAATGCTCAAAACTATGAGATAGTATTCTTTTGTGAGAATAAAAATTTACATTATAATTTGAGAACTGGTGTTGATAATATTCAATCAATATATGATGTCATTTTAGGAAATGGATATCAGTTCAATTTCTTTGAACAATTGAATCGATATCATATCGTTGCTTTAAAAAATTTTGAAGAAACGAAAATAGAAATAAAAGAAGATTTCAAAATTGAAAAAATAGAAAATAAGGTTGAGAAATCTGATAACTTAAAAATTATGCAGGTGCATGTAGGGTGTGGGCTTGACATACCACCTAAGAAATATGGTGGTCTAGAAGAAGTGATTTATCATTATATAAGAATGGCAGAACATTATGGTCATGATGTATCATTAAAATGGTTAGATGATATTACACAAGCAGATCTTGATGAGTATGATGTATTTCATGTACATACTGGAGGCTTTGCTGATTTAGTAGTAGATAGATGTATACCTTACATCTTTACAACTCATGATGTACATCCTTGGATTAATGGAAAAGAGTCATGGTATTATCAAGTCAATAACAAATCAATAAAAAATTCATTATTTTCTCTAATTCCTTGTGATCATCTAATATCATATTATGACACACCTGAAAAATTGAGAAAATTAGATCATGGTGTCGATTCTAATTTCTTTTTTCCGACTAACAAAAGAAAAGATAAACCAAGACTTGTTTGTGTAGGTGGTGGAGATGATCGTAAAGGTTTTCATTTTGCTATTCAGGCGGCACACAAATTAAATATGCCTATTACAATAGTTGGTCCAGATAGCATACATGAAAACTATAATGATATCTTTTACAAGGTGTTAAACAGTTGTAAAAAAGATATTGAAATTGTACAGACAGGAAATGTAGATAAAAATGAACTAAGAAAAATTTTAAACGAACACGATATTATCGTTCATCCTTCATCTATAGAGACTGGACAACCGTGTCTAGCGGTACTTGAAGCAATGGCATGTGGATTACCATGTGTTGGAACTATGCAAGATAAAGTAGAGATACCTGGTTTAAAAGAGTGTACAAGAGAAGTTGATACTATAATCGATGGTATTGAAAATGTCATTAATGATTACGATGATTATTCTAAGAAAGCAAGAGCATTTGCAGTAGAACGAGATTGGGTTAATATATTCAAAACACTTGAAAAATATTATTATGAAGCAAGAGATTTGAAGTCAAGTGCACCACGTTCTATGAAAGATCGATTAATATTTGCTTATAACAATACTGACTTTCAGAAAAAAGAATCAATCGTTGAACAAAATCAAGTAAATATAAAATTTGATCCTAATCCAGTTGTAGAAATATTGGGTAATACAAAAAAACAATATGATATTATATTTAAAAATTTAGAAAATGGTGGTACAGTATATTCAAATGTAATAGGAAATAATAATTGGTGTGGATCGAATATTCATTATTTTATGAAATGGCATATTATTGTCAAAGAAAAAGATGGTCCGATTGTTAAAGAACATAAGATGAATTTGAATAGCGAATCTGTTTACGTTTATTTTGATTCTGGTGCGTTGGGTGACAATTTGGCTTGGATTGGATCAGTAAATCAGTTTCAGCAAAAACACAAATGCAAGGTTTATTGTTTCACGTTTTTTAATCATCTGTTTAGAGACAAATATCCTAATATAGAATTTGTTGATGAACACAATACATTCTTGAATAGTGGTAAATTCACTTACAAATATTGGATTGGTTGGCTTACAGAAGATTTGAGTAAATGTCCAGAAGAGACAAAAAAGATTCCTTTGCAAAAAGTAAGTTCTTCTATTCTAGGACTTGACTATGAGGAAGAACGTGCTAAAATAGTGATTAATGAATTAGAAGCAGATTTGCAGAATCCGTATGTGTGTATTGGAATGCAATCTACGGCACAAGCAAAATACTGGAACTATGAAGGAGGTTGGAATGAGATAGTAAAATATCTTAAAGAAAAAAATTATGATGTTGTATGCGTTGATAAACATCAAACTTTTGGGGCAGGTAATTATATGAATTCTGCTCCTGAAGGTGTAATTCATAGACATGAAAGAACATTAGATCAAACAATAGCAACTATAAATGGTTGTGAATTCTTTATGGGTCTTGGGTCTGGACTGTCTTGGCTTGCTTGGGCATTAGAGAAACCTGTAGTTCTCATATCAGGTTTTAGTGAGCCTTACTCAGAATTTGATATTGAGTGTGAACGTGTACACAATTCAGATGTCTGTAATAGTTGTTACAATAGACATCCTTTTGATCCTGGTAAATGGGATTGGTGTCCTGACAATAATGATTTTATATGCACGAAAAGTATAACACCAGATGTTGTCAAAAATTCAATCGATAATGTAATTAAAAAATTAAATGCTTAAAATATTATCACCTCAAGATTTCACAATAACAATTGAGCATATAAGAAGGTCAAAAAATATGACCTATATGGATGCTATACAATATTATTGTGAACAAAATAATATAGAATTAGAAACGATTGGTAAACTTGTTCAAGGTGCTTTGAAGCAGAAGGTTAGAGAAGAGGCTGAAGAATTGCATTTTTTTCCTAAATCAACTCGCATACCTGGACTATGATTAAAGTGGAACCTTACGAATGCTACAAAGAATATTTGACTCTTAAAAGGCATTTTCAATCATCTCAGTATGATTACTTCAAGTATAATAGAAAAAAGATAAGGGCATCTAAAGAAACATTCTCTAAAAGAAAAGATAATTTTCTATTTGCAAAACTGGCAAAAAACTATAATGATGATGAGATCATAAAATTTTTTGTTGCGAATTTTGTAGAGAATGAAACATTATATATTGAAGATGCCTTAACAGAACAAGCCGAACTTTTATATAAAGATTGGCAAAAAAGAATTCAGAGTTTATCATATATGTTTACAAATGATATTGATAAACTCTTGAATGAACATCATTTTGATGATCTATTTAAAGTCGAAGATGGTCAGCATCCCATTTTATTAAAAATGAGTATTGCTAAATATATTATGATTGAGACTTTTATCATACTTGATGATGTTGTAAATTTTGTACCTAAGTGGAATAAACAGATTAAAGAAAAAATAATCTGGCCTAATTATTTGAAAAAGGTGCAAAAGTATTCTCCATTCTTGGAGGTGGATAAGACGAAATTCCGTGACATACTTCGGAAGAAACTTGACATTTTATAACAATCGTGTTATACTGTGTCTTTTAAACGTAATATTTAATATAACGAAATAAGGAGTAATATGTCGTTTGCAAATCTAAAAAAGTCCCGCAATGATTTCATGAAAAAGTTAAATGATGAAATCAACAAAGTAAACAATCCCGAAACTGAAACAAAGAACTATACAGATGATCGAATCTGGAAAGCAGAAGTCGATAAATCTGGTAATGGTTATGCCGTCATTCGTTTTCTTCCTCCATGTGACGGTGAAGATGTTCCTTGGGCGAGAGTATTCAATCATGGTTTTCAAGGTCCTACA
>MDSV01164114.1_pt1 | contig 26946 bp, 27 predicted proteins | sample 810851 | NCBI WGS metagenome assembly MDSV01 (sample SAMN05326640, study PRJNA326480) | marine metagenome | isolation source: seawater | place: Atlantic Ocean: North East | collected 2012
CTCCATCTCCTCCTCCACTTTGGGTTGCATACACTCCAGGAGTTGAGTTAAGCACCATTGGAATGTCTTGTGAGGCTAACTCTTCGCTAATTTGCTTCATAGGAATTGTAGAAAAAGCAACAGGCGTCTCTCTATCTATAGCAATATCAGCCACCACTTGCACCTCATTTAAAAGAACTGTTTTTAATTTAAAATCTAATACTTGAGAACTTCCTTTGACAACAACTAATTGGTTGATTTCTTTATATCCAACATAAGAAACCTGAATGCTTCTTTCTCCTTCTTGAATACTAAAAGTATAATCACCATTAAAGTCCGTAGCAGTTCCCTGGCCTTTCCCATATATCACTGTAGCGCCAATTAATGCTTCTCCTGTATTAGCATCAGTAACTTTTCCAGTTATTTTAGTTTGAGCAAAAGACCCAAAACTAATAATTAATCCAAAAAATAAAATGGCTGTTTTTTTCATTTTTTTCTACTAAAAAAATACTGATGTTTCCATCAGTATTTTAATTTCTTTTTGATATTACTACTCTATAATGAGTTTGTTTTGTGCAAAATTTCCACTGTAAAATTCAATATCTATGATATAAGTTCCTTTTGCTAGCCCACTTGTATTAATTGATTGACCAAATCTTACTTGCTCTCCTAAGGTATTGGTTAAAAAAACATTTTTAACACGAGGGGTTGCATTAATAGATACCTCAGCCCCTCTATTTGCAGGATTAGGATAGATAACATAAGAAACATCTTTATTCTCATTGATATTAGAAGCCCCTGAACAATCACAATTATGTGACCCTAGATTAGAATATGTAGCATCTGGCAAAGAATCATATTCTAGTGTTGGATCAAATAAAATAGGATTTTGTTTAACGCCTATTTGTACCGTAGGCTTTCTAATTAATGTTTGTCTTTTTGTCCACCATGTACCTCCATTTGCATCAGTATAGCCTGCACTTATATCATCAGTCCATGCGTAGCCAGGATCTTCTCCCACTTTACCAAAAATATCAACAGAATTCCCGTTGTACTCTAATGTCATTGCATCATCTCCATTAAAATAAAAAGTTGAATTCGCGTCATAATCTCCATTACAATAATCATCTAACAAATTATAAAAAACAGAGTCTACAGGAAGTGACCAGTAAGTTGATACCCAAACTGAATCAACTTGGCCATTACCAACTACTACAACTTCTCCTGCAGCAATTGCTCCAGATAATTGCCAAACTTCCGGGCCAGAACTAGCTCCGTTACTATACCTGTTAACAGTATAACCAGACAAATCAATTGAATTTAATGTTGGATTATATATCTCAATTGCATTATTATTAGCAGGCCCTTCAACATATTCTGAAATAAATAAATCAGAACAAGGGGCTACTTGAGCATTCAAATTAGCTGTCAAAATTACAGCTAGTATTAGTAGAATTTTTTTCATATTTTTAAATTTTAATTTAATTGGTGCTAAGCTACAAAAACTATCATATATTATAACTTATGTTAATAAAAGTTTAAATTACGATTATCTGTAAAAAAAAATACTGAAATAGACATGCAAAAAAATATTAAATCATTTGAGAAATACAAAAAAGAATATGAAAGAAGTATTAAGCATCCGGAAGATTTTTGGGAGGAAAAAGCTCGAAATTTTAGTTGGAGAAAGAGATGGAGAAATGTCCTTTCATGGGATTTTACAAAACCAAAAATAAAATGGTTTGAAGGAGGAAAACTTAATATTACAGAAAATTGTTTAGACCGACATTTAGAAAAAAAAGGAAATCAAACAGCCATTAAATGGATTGCTAATGATCCTCAAGAGAAAAATATAAACCTAAGCTACAAAGATCTTTATACGCAAGTTTGCAAATGTGCAAATGTTTTAAGAAAAAATGGAGTAAAAAAGGGAGACAGAATATGTCTTTACATGCCAATGGTTCCTGAATTAGCTATTGCTGTTTTAGCATGCGCAAGGATTGGGGCAGTGCATTCTGTTGTCTTTGCTGGATTTTCTGCAAAATCATTATCTGACAGAATTAATGATGCCACTTGCAAATTATTAATAACTGCTGATGGAGGATTTAGAGGAGATAAAACAACCCCTCTAAAAGAAATTTCTGATGAGGCCATGAAAAGCACTCCATCTATTGAAAGATGCATTGTTTTGAAAAGAACAAAGAGTAATGTCAATATGCAAAAGAACAGAGATTTTTGGTGGCATGAGCAGATGGAAAATTCTAATTCTGATTGTCCAATTGAAATAATGGATTCTGAAGACCCTCTTTTTATTTTATACACCTCTGGGTCAACCGGAAAACCTAAAGGAATACAGCACTCCACTGCTGGTTACATGATATATACTGAATATTCTTTCAGAAACGTTTTCCAATATGAAGATGGGGATATTTATTGGTGTACTGCAGATATTGGATGGATAACAGGGCACTCTTACATTGTTTATGGGCCTCTTCTAGCAGGAGCAACAACTGTAATGTTTGAGGGAACCCCTTCTTATCCAGATGCCGGACGTTTTTGGAAAATTATTGAAGAAAATCAAATCAATATTTTTTACACCGCACCAACTGCTATTCGTGCATTAGAAGCGAAGGGAATGGAATTTGTAACTCCTTATGATTTATCATCATTGAAGGTTTTGGGAACAGTTGGGGAGCCAATAAATGAAGATGCTTGGCATTGGTACAATAAAGAAATTGGGAAAGATAATTGTCCTATTGTAGATACTTGGTGGCAGACAGAAACAGGCGGAATAATGATTTCTAATTTAGCAAATGTAACTCCTGCAAAACCCTCTTTTGCTACTTTGCCTCTTCCTGGAATCCAGCCTTGTTTAGTTAACGAAAAAGGGAATGAACTTGAAGGAAATTCTGTTGAAGGAAGATTGTGTATAAAATTTCCTTGGCCCTCAATTGCAAGAACAATTTATGGTGATCATAAAAGATTTAAAGAAACTTATTTTTCGGCTTTCCATAATAAATATTTTACAGGGGATGGGTGCTTAAGAGATGAAAATGGGATGTACCGAATAACAGGGAGGGTAGATGATGTGCTTATTGTGTCTGGACATAATTTAGGAACTGCTGAAATTGAAAGTGCAATGGATGAGCACCCAAATGTTTGTGAAACGGCTATTGTAGGATTTCCTCATCCGATTAAAGGAAATGGCGTTTATGCCTATGTAATTTGTCATAATGAAGTAGCTAATAATGATCTACTTAAAAAAGAAATTAATGATTTTGTAGCGAAAGAAGTTGGCCCAATTGCAAAAGCAGATAAAATCCAATTTGTAAATGGGCTTCCTAAAACCCGATCAGGAAAAATTATGAGACGAATTCTTAGAAAAATTGCTGAAGGTAATACAGAAAATATAGGAGATACAAGCACGCTTTTAGATCCTAGCGTTGTAGAGGATATCAAAAGATCTGCACAATAATCATTTTATACAGCAGTTTACTTATTTTTGCAAAATGACTGATAGTTTAATAATTATTCCTACTTATAATGAGAAAGAAAATATTGAAAAGATTATTCTCAAGGTCTTTTCATTAGAAAAACTATTTCATATTTTAATTATTGATGATGGATCTCCTGATGGGACTGCTAATATTGTGAAAAAATTACAGCAACAATATCCTGATCAACTACACATTGAGGAACGAACTGGAAAATTAGGTTTAGGGACCGCTTACATCCATGGTTTTAAATGGGCATTAAATAGACATTATCAATTTATTTTTGAGATGGATGCTGATTTTTCTCATAATCCTGACGACTTAATTAGACTATATGAAGCAAGTGCTATTGATGGAGGAGATGTTGCAATTGGTTCTCGCTATGTTAAAGGTGTTAATATTGTAAATTGGCCAATGGCTAGATTGCTTATGTCTTTTTTTGCCTCAAAATATGTTAAACTAATTACAGGGATGCCAATCCATGACTCTACAGCTGGATTTAAATGTTATAATAGGAAAGTTTTAGAAACTATTAAACTGAAAAAGATTCAATTTGTAGGGTATGCTTTTCAAATTGAAATGAAATTCAAAGCCTGGAAGTATGGTTTTAATCTAGTAGAAGTTCCTGTCATTTTTACCGATAGAGCTGAAGGAGACTCAAAAATGAGTAGTGGTATTTTTATGGAGGCAGTACTTGGAGTGTTAGAAATGAAAATTAAAAGTTTTTTTAGAAGCTGGGGAAGATAAAATGCTAACATTAATAAAAAATGCAAAACTGGTTAATGAGGGGAGAACTTACCGGTCAGATGTGCTAATTGAAAATCAGAAAATTAAAAAAATCTCTCCAAAGATAACAATTGATGCGGACCAACTAATTGATGCAGAAGGCTTGTATTTATTGCCAGGAGTTATTGATGATCAAGTGCATTTCAGAGAGCCGGGCCTTACACATAAGGCAAATATTTATAGTGAAAGTAAAGCGGCTGTTGCTGGCGGAATAACCTCTTTTATGGAGATGCCAAATACTAATCCTCAAGTCTTAACACAAGAATTGTTAGAAGAAAAATACCAAATCGCTTCAAAAACATCAATTGCAAATTATTCTTTTTTTATGGGGGCAAGCAATAATAATTTGGAGGAAATACTTAAAACAAACCCCAAAAATGTTGGAGCAATAAAAATATTTATGGGTTCATCAACAGGAAATATGCTTGTAGATAACAAAAATGTTTTAGAGGAAATTTTTGCTAAATCACCTATGCTAATTGCTGTTCACTGTGAAGACGAAAGAATAATTAAAGAAAATATTGCAAAAGCAAAAGCTCAATATGGTGAAGAGGTCTCAATGTCAGAGCACCCAAAAATTAGAAGTACTGAAGCCTGCTTTAAATCATCTTCACTAGCTGTTGCATTAGCAAAGAAGCATAACACTCGCTTACATATTTTTCACATTTCAACTGAAAAAGAAATTGAATTATTAACCAATAAAGTACCATTAAAAGACAAAAGGATTACTGCAGAAGTCTGTATTCATCATCTTTGGTTTGATGAAACCAATTATACAGAAAAAGACACACTGATAAAATGGAATCCAGCAGTGAAAAAAGAAAGTGACAAAAATGCTTTATTTCAAGCGCTCTTAGATGACAAGTTAGATGTAATAGCTACAGATCATGCCCCGCATACATTAGAAGAAAAAAACAACACTTATTTTAACGCTCCTTCTGGCGGACCATTAGTTCAGCACGCACTTCCTGCTATGTTAGAGTTCTTTAAAAGAGGGAAAATTAATATCGAAAAAGTTGTAGAAAAAATGTGTCATAACCCAGCAATTTGTTTTAAAATAGAAAACAGAGGGTTTATCCGTGAAGGATATTTTGCTGATTTAGTACTAGTGGACTTAAATAATAGATGGCAGGTAAAAAAAGACAATATCTTATATAAATGTGGCTGGTCTCCTTTTGAAGGTGAAATATTTAACACCAAAATCACTCACACTTTAATTAATGGCCATATTGCATATGAACATGGTAATTTTAATGAAAGTCGAAATGGAATGCGTCTTACCTTTAATAGCTAAAAACAAAAGAAGGCAGCCATTATTGTCTTCTTTAAATTTAATTACTAAATTAATTAGTGATCGTGAATGTCATCTTCATGACTATGAACTTCTTCTGTAGATTATTTTTTTTCAACACAACAAGGCATTGAGCCATCTGCCAAAACGATACATTTTACATCACCTTCAGTGGCTTTACAGCCTAAACAACATGCCTTTTGACAACGATCAGCACACAAAATAGTCTCTATAACAGTTTCTTCGGTTGTAGTTTCTCCTCCTCCGCAAGCGGCGAAAGCAAGCATAATAGTCATAAAACATAAATATATTATATTTTTCTTTTTTATTTAATTTATAAATGAGTTAAACTATAAAAAAAGACAACCTAAGTTGTCTTTGATTTTCTTAAAGATAGGAGAGTCGCTTATTCAGCAGCTTCTTCAGCAGCTTCTTCAGCAGCCTCTGCTTCTTCAGCAGCAGTAGTATCTTCAGCAACTTCTTCAGTTGCAGTTGCTTCCGTTGCAGTTTCTTCCGTTGCAGTTTCTTCTGTTGCAGTTTCTCCACCTCCACAGGCCGTGAAAGCAAACATGATAACTGCAACAAATAAATACATTAATTTTTTCATGAAAAATTTTGATTGGTTAATAACTACCGCAAATATACATAAATGAATATAGTAAATCTAATATCTTTGAAAAATGAAAATTTATTTATTAATAATAGCTTGTTTATTATTCTCATGTTCTAACTCTGAGAAAAAAATACCAAAGAATATCTTGCCGCAAACAACGTTTGAAACTGTTTTAAAAGAAATTCATTTAGAAGAAGCATCCTTTGAGTTAAATAAAATTCAAGATATAGAAAATGCTAAAATCAAATTATCTAATTCCTATTTTGATATTTACAAAAAAAACAAAATTTCTAAAAAAAATTTTATAGAGAATATTGATTACTACTCTAAAGATCCTGAAAAATTAGAAGAAATGTATACAAATATATTGGAGCAACTAACAAAAGAAAAGTCTAAGCTTGATCAGAGATAAACCAATTTGCATATTTATTAATTGTAGCGTCAATGTTAGTAAACTGAAACCCAATTTTTGCTTGAATTTTATCCGTAGAAAAAGAACTCTTAGTCATTGCACTATTAGCAGTTTCTTTTGTGATAAGAGGGGTTTTTCCTGTAATTAGAAACTTTATCGCTTCAATCCTCCAAATAATTTCCTTTAAAAAAGGAGTGATTTTTATAGTTGCTTTTGTTTTTCCAAGAGCTACAGCGATCCTATCAAAACAATCACGATATTTAAGATTAGCCCCATTAACAATGAATCTTTCATTTTTTATATCAGAGAATAACAATTGAATTACTGATTCTGCTACATCAACTACATCAACATAACCTGTGCTTCCATTGGTATAAAATTTCAATCCGTTATAAATTTTTTCAAAAATTTGAGAGCTGCCTTTTGTCCAATTACCAGGGCCTAAAATAACCGATGGGTTTATAATTACAACATCCAATCCTTCTCCAGAAGCACGCCACACCTCTTGCTCAGAAAAATATTTACTTAGAGCGTAATTACTATCTATTTTTGTAGCTTTAAAATGACATTCTTCATCAACTATCCCAGAAATAGAATTGCGCCCTAAAGCCGCAATTGAACTCACAAAACCTGCCTTTTTTATACCAGAAGTTAAAGCAATATTCATCACATTTGCAGTGCCCTCAATGTTTACTTTCTTCAAAAGTTGAATGTCAGATGGAGAATAAGAAACAATACCTGCGCAATGTAAAATAAAGTCGCAATCTTTCATTCCCTCTTCTAATGAGGGGATATCATTCATATCTCCTTCAGCCCAATTTATTTTGCTGAAGAGATCCTCTGCTTTATAATAGGTAAAAATACTTTTGCAAACATCCAAAGAGGAGGATGCTCTTTTAAGGGCTTTAAACTCTTTAGATTGCTGAGCTAATTTTAATAAAACGTGTGAGCCAACTAAGCCAGTCCCTCCAGTAACAAATATCATATAGCAAAGATACTAGTTTAGAATTTAGCCTGCATATGTTATAGCTTAGATTTAATAATTTATATATTTTTGAGAAAAATAATTTAGAGTGGACTTTATAAAAGAATTAAAATGGCGAGGGATGATACACGATATCGTTCCAGGGACAGAGGAGCAGTTTGAGAAAGAAATGACTGCTGCTTATATTGGATTTGATCCAACAGCAGATTCCTTGCATATTGGGAGCTTAGTTCAAATTATGATTTTAGTGCACCTACAAAGATGTGGGCATAAACCCTTTGCTTTAGTTGGCGGAGCTACTGGAATGGTAGGAGACCCTTCAGGAAAAAATAAAGAGCGCAATTTACTAGGTGAGAAAACATTAGAGCATAACATAACCTCTTTAACAAAACAATTGAAGAAATTCTTGGATTTTAATTGTGGGAAAACCTCGGCAGAGATAGTAAATAATTATACTTGGCTTAAAGAGTTTTCTTTTTTAGATTTTATACGTGATATAGGAAAGTATATGTCCATAAATTATATGATGGCTAAAGATTCAGTAAAAAATAGATTAGAAACAGGCATGAGCTTTACAGAGTTCTCATATCAATTAGTACAGGGGTATGATTTTTACTGGCTCTGGAAAAATAAAAATTGTAAAGTCCAGTTAGGAGGTTCTGATCAATGGGGAAACATTGTAAGTGGGACTGAACTTATTAGGAGAAAAGGTGAAGGAAAAGCATTTGCTGTGACTACTCCTCTTATTGAAAAAGCAGACGGAGGAAAATTTGGGAAAACAGAAAGTGGGAATATCTGGCTAGATAAGGCAAAAACCTCTCCTTATAAATTTTATCAGTTTTGGTTAAATTCTTCTGATGAAGATTCTAAAAATTATATTAAGATTTTCACACTTTTATCTGAAGATGAAATTAAAGAGTTGATTTCAAATCATGAAGAAAGTCCTCATTTAAGATTATTACAAAAAACAATTGCAAAGGAAGTGACTACAAGAGTGCATGGGAAAAAAGATTTAGAAATGGCACTAAAGGCATCTAATATTTTATTTGGCAATTCTACGGCTAATGACTTACAATGTTTAGATGAAGATACTTTCCTTGCTGTTTTTGATGGAGTTCCAAAATTTAACATAAAAAAAGCACATTTAAACTCTGACATCTTGGATGTCCTTGCTGAAAAAACTCGAATCTTTGAATCTAAAGGAAGTGCACGAAGAATGATATCCTCAAATGCTATAAGTATAAATAAAGAAAAAATTACGGAAGATTTCCAATTGTCAAAAGACAACTTATTAAACGAAAAATATATACTAGTACAAAAAGGCAAAAAGAACTATTTCTTAATTATTGTTCAATAATTTTTTGCAAACTCTTTTCTAATTCTTTATGCCTTTGACTCCCAAATAAAATATATGATCCGTTTTTTAAAAAAACTTTAACGCCTAAATCACCTTTTACATTATAACATTTCCCCTTAAACCCATATCGAATACCCCAGCCACCATAATCACCTAATGGCTTGTACTTTAAAGCTTCTATTTTCTCTATGTCACTCTTTTTAATTCTATATGATCTAAAATGAATTGGGAAGAATTGATAATTCAACCCTTGTTCATTTACTTGTACTCTTAGTTCAAAAAAATAAAACAACAATGGGATTGCAAGTGCTATAATTACACCTGGGCCTGAATTAGGAGGAAAAGAAAATGACGCAGTTATAATAATTGGCAATAATAAGAGTGACCATACCCACCATTGTGTAAACTTCTGCTTTTCTTCAAATAGATGACTCATTATTTCATTAGTTTTTGTGCCTTCATTATATTACTAGTTGGCATCTGACATACTTTATGCTCACAAACATAAATCATAGTACTGCCTTGTATGTATTTTTTTTGCAAGAGCTCCATTTCACTACTTTGAGAAGTGCCAAGCAATAATTTATTTGGAATATATGTCTGATTCAACTCCATGGCTTTAGTATGAGCATCTTTACCTACAACAGCTACCTCATAATAAGGATTAATTTCTTTCAATATCAAATTACCATAATTAGCATATCCAGCAGAAGCATATTTTTGCATATCTGGCCTTACATTATTTGCTATAATAATAGCTCTTTGCTTATAATTATCCTTATCTAAAAGGGTTCCTAAATCATACAAAACGTTTGCCATTACAGAGTTAGAAGCTGGAATTACATTATCGTTAATTTCCATTTTTCGGGCAACCAATGCTGGATCTAACTTAGAAGTAAAATAGAACATCCCGGAATTGTTATCATAAAAGTTTTCTAAAGAATACGAAACTAGTTGCTCTGATCTTCTTAACCATATTTCATCAAAAGTAGCTTCATAAAGACGAATAAATGCAGAGCTTAAAAGGGCATAGTCTTCCAAATAAGCATTAATAGTTGAACTTCCATCTTTATAAGAGTGCCATAACTTCCCGTCATTTTGCATTTGTGTATTAACTATGAAGTGAGCATTCTGCAATGCTACAGCTAAATGCTTTTCCTCTCCAAAAACCATATATGCATCTATATAACCTTTCAGCATAAGCCCATTCCAAGAAGATAATGATTTGTCGTCCAGTCCTGGACGAATACGCTTATCTCTTTGTTTCATTAAGATTTTTTTCCATGCTTTAATTTTACCTTCCAAAACAGAAACAGAAACAGTATGCTTTTTAGAAATTTGTTTTTTAGTCTTCTTTTTAAGTAAAATATAGTTCCCGTGCTCCCATAGACCTTTTTTGTTTATATTATAGTAATCTTTGAATATTTCAAAATCTTCACCAAGACATAATTTAAGCTCGGCTTTGTTCCATACATAAAATTTCCCTTCCTCTCCTTCGCTATCGGCATCCAAGGCCGAATAAAATGCTCCATTCTTTCCCATTAGCTCTCGCTGAACAAATTCCAATGTTTCAAAAACTATCTCCTTATACAATGGATTTCTAAATTTTAAATACGCTTCAGAATATAAACTAACCATCTGAGCATTATCATAAAGCATTTTTTCAAAATGAGGAACTTTCCAAGAGTTATCTACTGAGTAACGTGCAAATCCCCCTCCAATTTGATCGTAAATTCCTCCAAAAGCCATTTTATCTAATGTGAGTTCAATATGATCCAATATATCAGTGTTTTTAGCTAAATGCGCATACTTTAATAAAAAACTATATGTATTTGGCATGGGGAATTTTGGAGCGCCATCACTTCCTCCTTCTCTATTGTCAAAACGTTCACCCCAAGCGTCAACCATATTATCTAAATCCTGCCATGTAAAGTCCGCGTCTTGCATGTTCATTCCAAGATTTTCCACTTGCTGAATCCCTAAAGTAAGTCTATCTGCAAACTCAATAACTCTATTTGGATCTTTTTTATATATGCTTGCAAGGCCCAAAATTTCTTTCTTCCAATCTTCTTTTCTGAAATAAGTGCCTCCCCAAAAAGGTTTTCCATTAGGTAATGCTACGCAATTAAGAGGCCATCCACCTCTTTGATTCATCAATTGCACAGCTGTCATGTACAACTGATCTATATCTGGCCGCTCTTCCCTGTCTACTTTTATACAAATAAAATTATCATTCATTATTTTAGCAACTGTAGAGTCTTCAAAACTTTCGTGTTCCATAACATGACACCAATGACAAGCGGAATAACCAATGCTAATAAGTAATAATTTATTTTCTTTCTGTGCTTTTTCTAGAGCTACTTCATTCCATGGATACCAATGAACAGGATTATGAGCATGCTGAAGTAAATAAGGGCTAGTTTCGGAAACTAAAGCATTTGTATATTTGTGTTGTTTAATCACTTTTTTTTCTTTTTCTTGACTATTACAACTAATTGTTAAAATCAATAATAATGCTAAAACATTAGGCCTATTCATTTTTTAACGAGACTGTGCATAATACTCAAAAAAATACGGTATCGTCTCTATGCCCTTTAAATAATTGAAAATTCCATAATGCTCATTAGGGGAGTGAATAGCATCTGAATCCAAACCAAAACCAAGTAGTATAGATTTTACCCCTAATTCTTTTTCGAAAAGTGCAACAATCGGTATAGATCCTCCACTCTTCACAGGAACTGGTTTTTTGCCATAAGTAGTTTCCATTGCTTTACTTGCAGCCAAATAAGCTGGAATATCAGTTGGGGAAACGTAAGGTTCTCCTCCGTGATGAGGAGTAACTTTAACTTTTACTGAATTTGGAGCTATACTTGAAAAATAATCGGAAAACAACTCTGTTATTTCTTCATCACTTTGTTTAGGAACTAAGCGCATAGAAATCTTTGCATATGCTTTTGAAGGGATTACAGTTTTTGCCCCCTCTCCAGTATATCCTCCCCAAATCCCATTTACATCTAATGTCGGTCGAATCCCAGTTCGCTCCATAGTAGTATATCCTTCTTCTCCATGAATATCAGAAAGGTCTAACTCCTTCTTATATTTATCCAATGAAAAAGGGGCTCTAGCCATTTCTACTCTTTCTTCAGTTGATAACTCCATTACATTATCATAGAAACCAGGGATAGTAATATGATTGTTTTCATCTTTCATTTTTGATATCATCTCACACAGAATATTAATTGGGTTTGCAACTGCCCCTCCATATAATCCTGAATGCAGATCACGATTAGGACCAGTAACTTCCACCTCAAGATAACTAAGCCCTTTCAACCCTGTTGTAATAGATGGCGTATCATTTGCAATGATTCCTGTATCTGAAATTAGTATTGCATCGCATTTTAATCTTTCTTTATTGTCTTTTACAAAAACCCCTAGATTTTCTGACCCTACTTCTTCTTCCCCTTCAATCATAAATTTAATATTACATGGCAATGTGGCTGTATTGATCATAAGTTCAAAAGCCTTTATATGCATATAAAACTGTCCTTTATCATCACAAGCCCCTCTAGCAAAAATAGCTCCTTCAGGATGTATGTCCGTCTTTTTAATAACAGGATCAAACGGTCCGCTTTCCCATAGTTCTAAAGGATCGGCAGGCTGCACATCATAATGTCCATATACCAAAACAGTTGGCAAATCAGTATCTACTATTTTCTCTCCATACACAATTGGATAACCTTTTGTTTTGCAAATTTCAATTTTCTCTGCGCCTGCATTCTTCATAGATTTTGCCACTTCATCAGCACAATTAAGCACATCTTGCTTGTAAGCCGGATCTGCAGAAATTGAAGGTATTTTTAAAAGATCAACTAACTCATTAATAAATCTATTTTTATTGTCGTTTATGTAATTTTTAATTTGTTCCATTTCTTATCTTATTAAACTGTTTCCTGTCATTTCATTTGGAATTTTAACGTCCATTATTTGCAATATGGTAGGGGCAATATCCGCTAATTTCCCATTTTCTATTTTATTAAATCCTGTATTAATCGCAAAACAAGGAACCGGATTTGTAGTATGTGCAGTATTTGGAGTCCCATCTATATTTATTGCAAAATCTGCATTCCCATGATCTGCAATTATTATAAATGCATAATCATTCTTTAGTCCTGCCTTCACCACTTTTTCTACACATTTATCTACGGATTCTACTGCTTTTACAATAGCATTATAATCTCCAGTATGACCAACCATATCAGCATTAGCAAAATTCAAACACACAAAATCTGTTTCTCCTTTCTCAAGTTCTACTATAATAGTAGAAGTCACATCTAAAGCGCTCATTTGAGGCTGCAAATCATAAGTTGCAACCTTTGGAGAATTTACCATTAATCTTTTTTCACCAACAAACTCTTCCTCTCTGCCTCCTGAAAAGAAGAACGTAACATGTGGATATTTCTCAGTCTCAGCAATCCGGATTTGCATTTTTCCATTATTTTCTAGAACTTCACCTAAAGTGCTTTTTATATGTTCTTTATCGTAAATTACATTTACATTTTTAAATGTATTATCATAATTTGTCATTGTGGTGTAGTGCAAATTTAAAGTACTCATTCTTAAGTCTGGCATATCACTTTGAGTTAATACAGTAGTGATTTCTCTACATCTATCTGTTCGAAAATTGAAACAAATAACGGCATCATCATCTTTTATAGTGACAATGGGATTCCTATTTTCATCTACAACAATAATTGGCTTAATGAATTCATCAGTCTCTCCATTATTATACGAATTTTGAATGCTTTCTAGTAAATTGCAAGATTTTTCACCCTTTCCATTTACCATTAGGTCATAAGAAAGCTTTACTCTCTCCCATCTTTTGTCTCTGTCCATAGCATAATACCTGCCACAAACAGAACCAATTCTTGCTCCAAATAAATTTTTCTCTAACTTTTCAACGAAGCCTTTCCCGCTTTTTGGATCACAATCTCTTCCGTCAGTAAAAGCGTGAATAAAAACATTCTTTAAGCCATATTTATTAGCTAACTCGCAAATCTTATACAAATGATTTTGATGAGAATGAATTCCTCCGTCAGAAAGCAGGCCAATTAAATGGAGTGGTTTGTTATTTGCCTTTGCATAAATAAAAGATTTTTTTAAATTTTCCATTTCAGCAATTGAGTTGTCTTTACAAGCAATATTAATTTTTACTAAATCCTGATACACAACCCTTCCTGCCCCAATATTTAAATGTCCAACTTCTGAATTTCCCATTTGACCTTTTGGAAGACCAACATTCTCCCCATCTGTTAAAAGTTCAGAGTTAGGGTGTTTTATATAAAGAGAGTCTATAAAAGGGGTCTTAGCATTATGTATAGCGTCGGATTTTGTTTTATCACCATGCCCCCAGCCATCTAAAACAATAAGTACAGTTTTTTTTCCTTTCATAGATGAACAAAGATAAAAAAAGAAAAAGTTTAGTTACTTAGAAATAGCATGGAAAAAACTAGACCTCATTTGTTTATGAATCCCATTATCTTTTCCTAATCTTTCTGGATGAAATTGCACTGCAATCATAAAAGGATGTATGTCGGTGTCCATAATAGCAGCCTCTGGTAAACCATCATAAGATTTAGCAATAATTTTTAGATTCGGTGCAATATCCTTTAACCCCTGATGATGCCAAGAGTTTACTAAGAAAGTATCTTGACCCCATGGGAAAATTAAATTAGTATAATTTATATTTTCACAAGATAACACTATGTCATGCATTACCTCACCATAGTTTCTGTGTATAACTGTAGTGCCAATTTCTGATGGGATGTCTCCATAAAGTGTCCCGCCACTTGCAACATTCATCATTTGCATCCCTCTACAAACTCCAATTAACGGGATTTCATTAGTAAAAGCAAACTCAAATAATTTTCGTTCTAATGTGTCTCTTGCATAGTTGATAGGTCCACAAACTTCTAAATTAACAGTATCGTTGTACTCAAGCGGGTTAATATCTTCTCCTCCTGTAAGTATAATGCCATCAGCTAATGCCAATATACTATCCGTGTTTTTAATAGTATAAGCATCTAGTATAATTACATCTTTATTTTCTATCCATTTTATATAATTTGAAGAGGCTTTAGATAGTATAACCGTTCTGGTCTGATCTTCTTGACAAGAAAAAAGAGTTAAGACACAAAGTAAAACAAGTAGTGTTTTTTTCATAATTTTAGTTTCTTATCTTTTTGATCTGTGATTTGCCATTTAGAAAATTTTTCTTCATTCCAGTTTATAAAAGGCCGATTATGATATTGATAAAATCTAAATTCTGTTTTAGGCGTGTTCTTCTCCTTAATAAAACTAACTGTATTCTCAAGAACTTGATTAACCATAAGATCATACTTAGTAAAAACTCTTATATCTTGCCCTAACCCAATCATAGGCAAGCAAAGTAATATAAGTAGTAGTTTTTTCATTCTTTGTTAATCTATTGTTTTAAAGTCCAAATATACCATTAATCAATCTTATTAACTCAGGCGTCTTTAATCAATTACATTTTTCAATACTAAAATGATTTATTTTTAATTTTAAAAGCTGTCTTTTTATTGCAAATAAGTGCATTTTATTGCAAAAAAGTGTCATTTTATTGCAAAAAAGTGCATTTTAATTACATTTTGGCAATATTTATATTAAGAAAAAATGGAGGCTTTCAAAAAGCCACTAAAATAGAGACCCTATAATTTAATAAAAATGCTTGAAAATGCTGAAAAAAACACCAAAACTACACTAAAATGAGTATTTTTTGCATTATTTTATCACTTTTCCATATTTTATAAATATTTGGCATACTCATAATTTGCTGCATAATTTTTTCTTGTTTAATTCCAATTTCCCAAGCCTCAGCATAAGGTGTATTTGTAAAACTAACCATAGAATAAAGTGGAATCCATTTTGCAGGATATAAATTAGCAAATTTCTTTTCTATTTTTTTCTGGAGTAAAAATTTAGGATCAGCCGTTTTATCTCGCATTACAATAAAATTATGCATAGACAAATCCTGAACACCATCCCCATTTGGTTTTCTAATTCTAGAATATTCATCAAAACATGCTGCAAAATTGTCTTCATTCTTATCTAGCAATTCATCCAAAATTCTACAATCTTCAAAACCCGCATTCATCCCTTGGCCATAAAAAGGAACAGTAGCATGTGCAGCATCTCCAATAAGTAAAGACTTGTCATTAATGTGCCATGGAAATGTCCTTACAATTCCCAAATTAGATGTAGGGTTAGAGACCCATTGTTCATATAGATTTGGAACCAATTTGCTAAAATCTGAAAATAGATCCGCAAAATAATTTTCAACTTCATCTTTCGTGTTTAACCCATCAAAAGAATTCTTCCCCTTCTTTGGAGCAAACAAAGTGCAAGTAAAACTGCCATCCAAATTGGCTAAAGCCATTAACATAAAATCTCCTCTTGGCCAAATATGTAATGCATTCTTCTCTAATAGGTGCGTGTCATTATCTCCTGAAGGAATTAAAAGCTCTTTGTAATCATGCTCAATTTCATTATACTCATAATCATGTTTATACTTATCAACCATTTTTTTTCTAACTACTGAAAAAGCCCCGTCAGCACCAATCAAGAAGTCAGATTTTATATTTTGATGTTTTTTTGATTCTGTATTCTCAAAAGCAGCTATTGAGCGTTCAAAATCTACGTCTACACATCTTTCATTAAAATATAAGGATGCTCCATTTTTTGCAGCTAAATTCATCATTAACACATTCATTTGGGCTCTAGAAACTGAATAAATAGCTTCTCCTTTGTTTCCATATGGCTGATCTGTCAATCTGCCTTTCACATCATGCATAACACGTTTATATACTGGTATTGAAATCTTCATCACTTCTTTGTCTATACCGGCCTTTTTAAGTGCAGTCCAGCCTCTTTTAGAAAGAGCTAAATTAATTGACTTACCTGCCGTTATTATCTCGGAACGTAAATCTTTTCTTCTTTCAAAAACATTTACCTTATAGCCTCGATTTGTCATAAATAAAGAGCATAATGATCCGACAAGACCTGCTCCAATAATTGTGATTTCTTTCTTCATTAAATTGATGATTTTAATATTCTATAGAACTTAAATACATCTGAGAAACTATTATATAATGGGACAGGGGCCACACGAATTACATCCGGTGCTCGCCAATCTGCAATCACTCCTTGTGCCATGATTGCATCAAACAATGCTTTATTTCCATTCTTTACTCGAATAGATATCTGACAGCCCCTTTCTTTTGGGGTAATAATTTGTATTCTATTCGTTTTAATAGTACTCAATAAGAACACTAAATAATCTGTTAGTTTTTTAGATTTTACAACTAACCTTTCCATACCCACCTCATCAAAGATGGAAAGTGAAGCTCGGATTGCTGCCAGTGATAGAATTGGCGGATTACTTAATTGCCAGCCTTCTACTGATTTTATAGCTTTAAATGTGTTAGGCATGTCAAAACGCGTCTCTTTATCATGCCCCCACCAACCAGCAAATCTAGGCAGATCTGAACTGTGGTGCTTTTCATGTACAAAAGCCCCTGCAACAGAACCAGGTCCTGAATTTAAATATTTATATGAGCACCAAACAGCAAAATCAATATCCCACTTATGCAAATCTAGTTGTATATTTCCAACTGCATGTGCTAAATCAAAACCAACAAAAATCCCCCTCTCTTTTCCTGCTTTGACAATCCTCTCAAAATCAAATACTTGACCCGTGTAATAATTTACACCCCCAAGCATAATTAACGCAATCTTATCCCCTTCATCTCTGATTATGTCTTCAATATCGTCAATCCTAATTGACGCCTCTCCTCTTCTAGAATTTAATTTGATTAAACAATCATCTACAGAATATCCATGATGTTTTATTTGTGATTCTACAGCATATATATCAGAAGGAAATGCATCAGCTTCAATAATAATCTTATATCTATTTTTAGTAGGCCTATAAAAGGATACCAGCATCAAATGCAAATTAACAGTAAGTGTATTCATTGCAACGACTTCTGATTTTTTCGCGCCAACAATTTTTGAGTAACTTTCAGTTAAAAATTCGTGATAAGGCATCCAGGGATTTTTAGCATGAAAATGCCCTTCCACTCCAAATGTTGCCCAGTCTTCTAATTCTTGATTTAGAAAATTTTTTGTTCTTTTTGCCTGTAATCCAAGCGAATTTCCACAAAAATAAATATGCTCCTTTCCATTTTTTTGCAAAGGAATATGAAACTCATCCCTATACTTTTTCAGATCATCATTTAAATCTAAATCTAAAGAAAATTTTTCTGTGTTTTTATAATTCATTGATTTTATATAAAATAGGCCTACTTGGAGCCGCATCTGATACAAATGCTGGAATTTGCAGATTTAGCAAATAGTTCCCATCTTTAACATCTTTAGGCACAAAAATCATTTCAGTGATTGTTTTATGTTGCGTATTAGGATTAAACTCTCTTTCTTTTGTTTCCCAAAAGATATTGTGAGAAGAAAGATGTCCATCATCAAGTAATCTGTCAACTGAAGGAATGTCTACTAACAAATGTTTTACTCCCAAGCTTACAACATACTCCATCGCATCAATACTTAAAAATGACGGGGACTCATTCATATAGTCTCTACTTTTCTTAGCCTCAGGATTTGGAAGAGTTCGAATAATTAGTCCTTGCAAAAATTCCGGATTTATATTTTTTAGTTGTGACAATAAAGCTTGTTTTGTAATTACCACATCTCCAGTGTGTAGACTAGGGATGTAATTTTCATTAGTATTTTTTGGTGTAACAGAAATGATAGTGCTAGGGATCATGCTCCTATTTAAAGAAGATAAAATATCAACTCTTTTGTCTGTAATGTGGCCAATACATTCGGTATGAGTCCCATTACAATGTGGAGTAAAACTATAGGTCTCAAAATTACATGGACCTCCTTTTCTTGTGTCTCCAATAAACTGTCCATCTTGGTAAGCTTGAGAAGTGGCCTTATCAACTCCATAAGTGTTAGGCTGCTCTCCATTAAAATATAGAGGAATAGAAATGTCAATTCCTTTTGAGAAATCAACAGCATGTTTTTTAAACCCAATTTCAATCTCTGCTTTCATTATATAAAATCTTCTTTTTTGACCCCTAGCCAATCTAAAACATTTTTATGCCAAATATCTTTTTCTTCCTGCTCTGTCAACACTCCTATTTCCCTTGCATAATCCAAAACTCTTCCAGGATATGAAGTCCCTACACCTTCAATCTCTCCTAGTGGAAAAGGATCATCTAATCCCATTATTATTTGACTAACTCCAACACGTTTTTTTAATAGCTCTAAAGTGTGTGAATCGTGCACCAATGTGTCAAAATATAAATTTTTGTGCCCTAATGTTTTTCTAGGGTCTTCTAATTTTTTAAAAATATCTGGACGACCGTCAAACCCTTGAATTCTTCTACCATAGTTAGCAATTCCTAGCATTCCACCATGAGCAAAACTGGTTCTTAAATTTGGATATTTATTTGGCAAATCTCTAAGAGCAAAAAGATGCAATGTATCCGCACATTGAGCCATCATCCAAACCAAATGAAATCTCCAGTATTCGTTTTTTAATGCTATCATTTTCTCTCCATCATAAGGATGGATTTGCACTGCCAATCCATATTCGTTAGCTAGCTCAAATATTGGGTCCAAGTCTACTTCAGCAACTGACAGCCACTCTCCTTTTGCATTTAAAAAATGAGTAGGCAAACAAAGTAATTTTAATCCAAGTTCATTCACACATCGAGAAATTTCCTTAAGAGCTTGATCCATATATAAGGGCTGAACTACAAATCCACAAGTAAACTTTTTGGGATACTCACTTTGAATAGAGGCGTTAAAATCATTTTGAAAACGAATTGCGTCAAAGCAATCTTGCTTTTCCCATCCATTACAGTATAACTGTGAAAGACATAACATAACACCATGATCAATATTATGCTGATTCATCCATTCTATTTTTTCTTTAATGAAAAAACCTGTACTGTTAATTGGCCTAGACCAGTCTCCCTGCCTCATGAATCTCTTATCTTCATCAATCCAAAAAAGTTTCTTTTCCTTCATAAACTTTGGAATCTGAAAGGGCTCTGGAAGTATATGTCCGTGTCCATTTATCCGCATGATGTAATTTTAAATTTATTTAATGACTTGATTTGAAAAATTGATTAATAGCAGCCCTTCTTCTAATCTGTATATCTTTCATCCACTTCCATAACTTCCCCCGTTTTCGGGCAAGTTCTTAATTTCTCATCAGAATAAAATCGCTTAAATACAGGAAGAAAATCTTTTTCTATATTAGTTAGATTAAAATACTCTTCATATAGTAAGACATTAGCTGTATCAGAGAACCACATTAATCCATCTTTATCTTCTTTATTTCTTTTGCGTTCTATTACTAATCCAATAGACCTTTCAGATCTAATTGGAGAATGTGGGACTTTTGCAGGCAGTAAAAACATCTCTCCTTCTTTAATTGGTATCTCAACCATCTTACCATTTTGCTGAGTTTTTACAATAATATCTCCCTCAATTTGATAAAATAATTCTTCAGTTTCATTGTAATGGTAATCTTTTCTTGCATTTGGACCGGCAACAATCATTACTATAAAGTCGCCAGATTCAATATATAGGTTTTTATTGCCAACTGGTGGTTTTAATAGATGTCTATTTTCATCTATCCATTTTTGTAAGTTAAAAGGGTTTCTTATATCCATATTATTTGAGTTTAAATTGTTGATATTACTTTTAGTTCTATTGCTATTGGAGTTGGCAAACTCTTTATTTCTATTGTTGTTCTGCAAGGCTGATTGTCTCTAAAATAGTCAGCATAAATTTTATTATAGGTTTTAAAGTCATCTTTCATATTAGTAAGAAACACTTGAACATCTATAATATTATCCCAAGAGGATCCTGCGTCTTCTAAAATACAACGAATGTTTTCAAAAACAGAATGACATTGCTGTTCAATATCATAATTTTCAATTTCTCCATTTTCATTTAAAGTTACTCCAGGAATATCAGTGTGTCCTGCTTTTCTGGGGCCTACTCCTGAAAGAAATAATAAATCTCCAACTTTTCTGGCATGAGGATATAATCCTACTGCCCTAGGAGCTCTATCTGAATTAAATTTTTCTCCGTTCATTTATTTAAATTTCTTTATACATATAATAATGAGGACCTATTCCTTCTATATCAAATAGTTCTCCAGTAATCTTAAATCCTACAGATTTATAAAAATCTACTGCAACTAAACGGGCATTACACCATACCATATCACAATCTCTTTTTTTAAGCTCTTTAAATGACCCTGCCATCAAATTTGAAGCATAACCTTTTCTTTTAAATCGAGAATCTGTTGCCATACCTCTTAATCTATACGCATTCTCTGATTTAACCCTGGTAGATTTTTCAGGATAAAATGTTGCGCATGTTACAGTTTTATCATCTACAACACAAGCCATATGAAAAGTGTCTACTTCATAATCCTTTAAATAGGAAGTAGTAGAAAAATCTTGTCCTTTTCTTAATTCAGAATGCCTTAAGGGTCTGATTCTTTCAGCATCTACTTTTCTTATATTAACTTTCAATTGTGTTTTCATATTTATATTTTAACACATACATTTTTAGGTTCGGTAAAGAACTCTAAGGATTTAAATCCACCCTCACGCCCAACTCCAGAGTACTTCATTCCTCCAAAAGGAATTCTTAAGTCTCTAAGTAGCCAAGTGTTTATCCAGACTACACCTGAATCGATATTTGCTGCAACCCTATGAGCTTTACTAATGTTTTCAGTAAAAATAGAAGCGGATAATCCGTACTTTGTTGAGTTTGCCATTCCCACTACTTCCTCCTCTGTTTTAAAAGGAATGATGGAAACAACAGGTCCGAAAATCTCCTCCTGATTTATATCACAATCAGAAGACAATCCTTCAATAATAGTAGGTTGAACATAATATCCCTCTTTTAATTCCCCATATAGTATCTCCCTTTCTCCTCCAATTAAAATATTTCCCCCTAAATCTTTTGCTAATTCAATCTTAGCGAGTATCTTTTGCATATGATCTTTGGAAACTACAGCTCCCAAATTAGAGTTCGGATCTTTAGGATCACCAACTTTTAGTTTTGCTGTTTTTGAAACTAAAGCATCTCTAAATTTATCATAAATCTCTTCTTGAACAAATAGACGAGAACCACACAAGCAAATTTGTCCTTGATTAGTAAAGGCAGCCCTTGCAGCCATACTTACCGATTTTTTAAAATCAGCATCTGCAAAAATGATATTTGGATTTTTTCCTCCCAATTCTAAAGAAACCTTTTTAAACATTGGAGCGGTAACTGTTGCGATATGTTTTCCGGTAATTGTTCCTCCTGTGAAGGAAACAATAGGAGTGTCGGGGTGGGTTGTAAGAGGATCTCCTGTTTTACTTCCTAATCCATGCACAATATTAAGAACCCCTTTAGGCAATCCTGCTTCAATACAAATCTTACTAAATAAATAAGCCGTCATTGGAGTTACTTCAGAAGGTTTTGCCACTACTGTGTTTCCAGCTGCTAGTGCTGGTGCAATTTTCCAAGTAAGTAAGTAAAGCGGTAAATTCCAAGGAGAAATACAAGCGGCAACCCCTAAGGGCTGACGCAAAGTATAATTGATTGCCACTCCATCCATTTCATGCATCTGGGAACTATCATGCAGGATTGCTCCAGCAAAAAACCGAATATTAGCAGGCACTCTAGGAATATCAACATGAGCCGCTAAGGTTTCCGGTTTTCCGTTGTCTTTACTTTCTGCCTTTATTAATTCATCCGCATGTTTCTCAATGGTATCAGCTAGCTTCATTAAAATATCAGAGCGCTCTTGTTTTGGGGTTTTACTCCATGATTTAAAAGCTTCTTTTGCAGCTGCTACTGCACTATCAATATCTGCTTTATCAGAATCTGGAATTAAAGAATAAACCTGGCCATTAGACGGATTATAGTTCTCTAAATAATTTCCGTTTGTTGGCTCCATCAACTCACCATTTATATAATTTAAAATTTTTTCCACTTATAAGCTCTTTGTTCTGCCTCCATCTACAGGAACATTGATTCCGTTAATATAAGATGCAGCAGGACTGCATAAAAAGGCAACTGCATTTGCTACTTCATTTGATTCTCCAAAACGAGCTGCAGGAACCTGAGATTTCATTAATTTTGCTATTTCTTTTTCTGATTTACCTTGCACTTCTGCTTTTTTAGTAATCAGGCTTTTTAACCTATTAGTATTAGTAAATCCTGGCAATACATTATTTACTGTAATTCCATAAGCACCTAATTCAATAGAAAGTGTTTTTGCCCAATTAGCAACAGCCGCCCTAATCGTATTAGAAACTCCCAAACCAGGAATTGGAGTTTTTACAGAAGTAGAAATAATATTTATAATTCTTCCAAAACCTTCTTTTTTCATGCCTTCTACAACTTTCTGAACTAATATTTGATTGTTAATCAAATGCATTCTAAAAGCACCCTCAAAGGACTCAGTATTTGCTTCAGCAATAGGGCCGCTAGCTGGACCTCCCGTATTATTAAGAAGAATATGATAATTTCCTTTCAGAAGATTTACTTCTTCTTTTAATTTTTTCGTGTCTGAAAAATCAATGCAAACAAAAGAATGTATTTGTCCTTTAGATTTATCTAATTGATTTAATACATCTAAAAGTTTATTTTCATTTCTAGCAATTAGCGTAATATTAGCTCCTAATTTTGCCAATTCAATTGCAGAAGCTTCTCCAATTCCTTGGGTGCTTCCGCACACAATTGCATTTTTATTTTTTAGATCTAAATTCATTTCTGATTTTATTTTTTATGATTAAACCCTAAAGTTTCTTTTATATTTTGTGGTAATTCTGGTAAGTACGATCTGGAAATCATAAGCGTTGCAATATTTGCTAAATCAGTAAATAGTTTGTGTTTGTCCACTGTCTGCTTCAAATATTCTTGACCAGAACTTCCTCCAGTACCTATTTTTTGTCCAAGCATCTTCTCTACCATTTGTACATGGCGGAACCTCCAAGTAGAGATCTTATGATCCAATTCTACTAAACTCCTTAAAAACTGATATGGCAAATGCAAAATTGGTTGGTCTCGGTAGAGATTAATAAGTAGTGCTGACATAGTTGCTTTATAAGAAAGTTTTGTTTCTCCTTCTGCAATAGCTTTATTGTGCTGATCTTCATTTAATACTCGATCAAAATACTTTCTGTTTTCATCAATCATTCGTATTCTGATCGCTCTATCTTCTTCTGGTAAGTTTGCAGCTTTAATTCCTTCAATTTCTTTTTCCAACATTTCATTTACTGCACTTTCATATTTCTTAGTAAAATCAAAATCTCCCATATTTAAAAATGGAATACGCTCTAACCATTTTTCAACTAAAGAGAATAATGAGTCATTCTCTTCTAAATTTAATATCTCTTCTTTTATATCTCCTTCAAATTGTGCATGATAAGGACACCCCCCCATCTGATGTCTTTTCTCTATTTTAAGCCCTAACATTACTTCTAATTTTCTAAACTGATAAGACTGAAATCCAGAAGCAGGAGAAAGTTGATCTCGGAAATCCAAAAAATCCAAAGAAGTCATTGTTTCCAAAATATCTAACTGACCAACAAGGGTAGTCATAATTTTATTAACACGGTCCATTCTTGATACAATTACTCCAATATTACTTTCATCAATCTTATCAGCTTTAAATAAAACCATTGCAGAATCTAATTCATGTAAGATTTGCTTAAACCACAACTCATAGGTTTGGTGAATAATTATAAATAGCATTTCTTCATGCGCATCTTCACCTTTTTCTTTACTAACAAGATTTTGAGAATTCAGTACTTTATCAAGAGATAAGTAATTTATATAGTGTACGGATGATGTTTTTTCTGACATATATGATTTTTTATACAGCAGTAAAAGTAAGTAATATGATTTAAAAAATCAAAAGCATAATTACTAAAAATAAATAGCATAAAATACTTAAAGATTCCCCCCAAAAGGAGTAATACATTTCTCCCTTACTTTCATCTGATTTTACAATAAAAATTAAAGCCATAAAATACAGTGAAATTAATGCTAGTAAATTTGGAAAAATCAAAGCTTTTTCAAAGTATTGAAAAATGACAATAACCCCACAAAGAAACAATGCAAAAATTGCGATAAATCGCGATTTAAAAGCTCCAAAAAATAAAGGAATTGTTCTCAAATTTTGAGCATCATACTTCAAATCTCTAATGTCAAAAGGGATCGTTATGGCAAAAACAAACAGAAATCGTGCTATTAAGTGCAAAACAATATTTTGAGATATTGGGATATTATTTTCAACCACTAATAATAGCATGGTGCTAATCGTCCAAACAAAAGAAATGATAAAAATCTTAATGAAAGGAATGTTTCTTAGCCCAAAAGGATAGGAAATGGATAGAACTCCTGAGAATATAATAGCCAATTGAGTGCTTGAATTAAAATCAATAAACCGATACAAACTCATAAAGCCACCAACTAGAATGAGCAAATAAACAGCAATTCTATGTTGACTTGACCAATCTTTACTAGCATTTTTTTGTTCTTTTTTTAATCTAACAATACTTTGAAAATTGTAGCTAAAAATAGTTGCGAAAAACACAAACTGAGATATATTAAAATTTGCTGTTCCAAAAAGGACTTCTGTACTTATCGTAAGTCCAAGAGCACAAAAAGCAACCCAAATATTACTGTAAATAATAAAGCGAATTATTGACTTCACTATCAAAAAATACTAAATAACAATATTTACTATTCGTTTCTGAACAACTATTACTTTCTTAGGAGATTTTCCTTCTAAATAATGAGTTGTTTTTTCATGTTTCATTACCTCAATCTCAATCTCATCTTGTTTCATTTCAGAAGATAAGGTTATTGTAAAACGCGTCTTTCCATTAAAGGAAACCGGATAATTTATTTCGTTCTCTACCAAATAACTTGTCTTATATTTTGGAAAAGAAGCTGTTGAAATTGAAGTTCCATTGCCTAGTTTTTGCCAAATTTCTTCTGAAATATGTGGCGCATAGGATGATAGTAATATGGTGAAATCAGATATGATTTCTATGTTATTACATTTTTGTTCCGTAAGTTCATTTACACAAATCATAAAAGTACTAACAACCGTATTAAAGGAATGTCTTTCAATTTCTTCTTCAACTTTTTTTATTGTTTTATGTAGAGTTTTATAATTTTCTTTTGATGGTTTATCTTCTGAAACAGAAAAATTATTTTCTGAGTCATGCACTAGCCTCCAGAATTTGCGAAGGAAGTTATGTACTCCATTTATTCCTTTAACATCCCAAGCTTTAAACTGTTCCAAAGGGCCTAAGAACATTTCATATAAACGCAAAGTATCTGCTCCAAAATCCTCCACTAAATTATCAGGCGTTTGTACATTATATTTTGATTTTGACATCTTTTCTACTTCATATCCACACAAATATTTTCCGTCATCATTCAGTATAAATTCAGCATTAGCATATTCTTCTCTCCAATTTTTAAATAAAAAAATGTCCAAAATATCATTATCTACAAAGCTAATATCCACATGTAAACGAGTTGTTTTATATTCTTTTCTTTTGTCAAAACTTACAAACGTATTACTGTCTTTTATTTTGTATACAAAACTTGATCTTCCTAAAATCATACCTTGATTGATCATTTTTTTAAAAGGCTCTTCAAATGAAATAAACCCTCTATCGTACAAAAATTTAGTCCAAAAACGAGAATATAATAAGTGTCCGACTGCATGTTCAGCCCCCCCAATGTATAAATCTACTTGACCCCAATAATCTGACTTTTCTTTTGCGCAGAATTTACCATCATTTTTTGGATCCATATACCGCAAAAAATACCAAGAACTTCCTGCCCAGCCTGGCATAACATTTGTTTCCATTCTATCACCCTCA
>MDSV01189890.1_pt1 | contig 26944 bp, 25 predicted proteins | sample 810851 | NCBI WGS metagenome assembly MDSV01 (sample SAMN05326640, study PRJNA326480) | marine metagenome | isolation source: seawater | place: Atlantic Ocean: North East | collected 2012
AAAAATTGTTGAAAAAGGTACGCATTCAGAATTAATCAGTAAAGGTGGAAAATATTACCAACTTTATAATGAAGACCTAAAATATAAATAAATTTATCAACATTTATCAATTATGATTAAAAAAATTATAAAAAAAATACTTAAGTTAAATACTTCAAGAATCATATTATGCTTGATTACAGCAAATTACGTAAAGCTTGTATATTACACTAGCAGCTGGAAAACTATTGGATTTAAAGACCCTTCAGAATATATAGAATCAGATGAACCCTTTATTGTGGCTTTTTGGCATGGCAGGCTATTAATGCTTCCTTTTGCATGGAACAAAAGAAAAAAGCTTCATTTGCTTATTTCAATGCATAACGACGGAGAATTAATATCTAGAACTGTAGGTCACCTTGGCTTACTATCTGTTAGAGGGTCAACAAATAAAAAAGGCGCACAAGCAATTCGAAAATTAGTCAAATATTTAAAATCTAAACAATGGGCTGGAATATCACCTGATGGTCCTCATGGCCCCAGAATGATAGCCAGTGAAGGGATAGCTCAAGTATCAAGATTAGCAAATGTACCAATTTTCCCTTTAACCTATAGTAGTAGTAAATCAAAAACTCTTAATACTTGGGATAAATTTCTGGTACCCTTCCCATTTGGCAAAGGGGTTTTTATATGGGGAAAAAAAATACTCCCCCCAAAATCTTCTTCTAAAGAGGATATAGAATTAACAAGAGAATTAATTGAAAAAGAATTAAATTATATTTCTGGTAATGCTGATGAAAAATCAAAAAATGCTTGATTTAGAAACTTTTAACACAAAACAAATAAATGAAGAATGATGCTAAACAGGCCTAAATTTTGGAATGAGAAAAATTTATTAACAAAAAGTCTTACTCCTTTTTCTATTATTTACTATCTCATGTTTACTTTAAAACAAAAATTTACCTCAAAACAAAAGGCTCTTATCCCGGTAATATGCGTAGGAAATTTAACAGCTGGAGGCGCTGGCAAAACACCAGTAGCTATTTCTATTGCTCGATATTTGATTTCTAAAGGTATAAAACCTAACTTTATTGTGAGAGGTTATAAAGGCAAACTTAAAGGACCAGTTTTAGTTTCAAAAAAACATTCAGCAATTGATGTTGGCGACGAAGCTATTTTACTTAGTGAAATTGCACCTACTTGGGTAAGTAAAAACAAATTTGAGGCAGCAAAAAAATCCTATGCGAATGGAGCTGATATAATTATTATGGACGATGGCTTACAGAATCACACAATTTATAAAGATTTTTCAATACTTGTAATCGATGGAGGTTATGGATTTGGAAACAAGAAACTTCTACCTGCGGGACCCCTAAGAGAAACTATTTCAGGAGGGTCTAAGAATATTGATTTAATTATTAATATAAATGATCCATTAAAAAACACTGAATTAGACCTTTCAAATTTTTCTTGCCCAAAATTAAATGCTGATAGTGAATTGGTATTAGATAAACTAGAAATTCAAAATAATTTTTTTGCTTTCTGTGGAATTGGAAGGCCATCAAAATTTTTTAACTCTCTTCAAAAAAATAACCTCAAAATGAGTCATAAAAAAAGCTTTCCGGATCACCATTTATACTCTGAGGATGACTTAATGAAAATTATTGAGACCTCAAGTCAAAGTCAATCCACACCTTTAACAACAAAAAAAGATTGGTCCAGACTTCCAGATTCAGCAAAATTAATGGTTAAATATGTCGATATGAAAATAAAATTTACAGATATGCCAAAACTTGAAAATAATTTTAATAGAATTGTTACACTTTGTAAAAAAAATGATGATAAAAAAAATTAGATATAAAACTGAAGCACTTATATTAAAGCTTTTCTTCTTTATTTTAAGTTTATTTTCTCTTAAAGTTTCCTCAGAGATTGGTGCAATATTAGCAAAAACTATTGGGCCAAAACTTAGGTCTCATAATACTGCAAAAAAAAATTTTAATTTTGTTTTCTCGTCAATGACAAAACTAGAGAGAGACAAATATCTTTTAGATATGTGGGAAAATTTTGGAAGAACTATAGCAGAATATCCCTTCCTTTGTGAATATATAAATAATAATAGAGTAACTATAGAAGGACAAAGAATTCTTAAAGAACTCTCTAATACGAATGCAATTATTTTTTCAGGACACTTTGCAAACTGGGAAGTAATGGCAACTATAGTAAGCAATATAGCAGATTTAGCCCTAGTTTATCGTGCTCCTAATAACCCGTATGTCGATGAAATGCTTAGATCTTATAGAAATACAATATCACTTCAACAAATTCCAAAGGGACCTTTAGGCGCGAAGGCTATAGTAAAAACTTTAAAAAAGGGAACTATTCTAGGAATGCTAGTTGACCAAAAACAAAACGACGGATTGTCTGTTCCATTTTTTGGAAAAGAGGCGATGAGTCCATCAGCAATTGCAAAGTTGAGTCTTAAATATAATCTGCCAATTATACCAGTATCTATAATTCGAGAGAAAAAAATTAACTTTAAACTCATAATCCATGAAAAAATTGAAATTGATTATAATAATGATAACGTATTGACAGTAATGCTTAAAGTTAATAATTTTTTGGAAAATTCAATAAAAAAAAATCCCTCTCAATGGTTATGGATGCATAAAAGATGGAAACAGGATTAACTAATTTTCTTTCACTACAAGTTGAGGATCAATTCTCGTTTTAAACCAGTTTATTCTCCAATCCAAGTGGTAACCCGTTGATCTTCCAGTCGAACCTACAAAGCCAATTACCTCACCCCTTTTCACTATTTTTCCTTTTGAAACAGCCAACTTATCTAGATGTAGAAAGGCAGATGAAAGCCCATGACCATGATCTAAAATTATTGTTCCACCCGTATAGTAATGGTCTTTCTTTGCGAGTGTTACCTTCCCTCTAGCTGGAGCAATGACTGGGGTTCCTTTTGGGGCAGCAATATCTATTCCATAATGAGGCTGCCTGTCTTTGCCATTTAATATCCTTTTTGTGCCGTATACACCAGTAATATGACCTGAAACAGGCATATAAAAGTCATCAAGAAACCATATTTCATCAGAATTAATTTTTCTTGCCGCCGAAATTTCTCTATTATTATCTCTAATAACCTTAATAGCTTCTTTATTAGGTGATACCATTTTTTTTGGCAATCCATTAATCTTTTGAGATTTCCATTTACGTTGACTTATTTTGAGCGTTTTTTTTGAAATTATTTCATTATTATAAACTATTTCTAAGAACGATTTATTTGGATGATTTCTTCCGAAACCAAAAACAAAAAAACCATTTTTAGATACTTTAATCAATTTTTTATCTAAAAAAACTTTACTCCCTGGACTAACTTGACCCCTGATAAGACCTCCTTGAGTGAAGCTGCCTATGAAATTTAATTCTTTTGATGTTGCATAATTATTAAAAAAAATGATTTGTAAAAATATACAAATGAAAAAAATCTTAATAAAAAATTTATAGGTTATTTTTTCTTTCAAAACTGACTTCTCCTGAAAGATATGCTTCTTGTAGATCTGGGCACCAATAACGTAAGTTCTCTATCAATATTTTTTTTTTGGTAACAGCGCATCTTACAAAGTTACCAGGGCTTATAACATCATAACTCCCAGAAAAGTATAATAACTTTGCTTCAACGTTATGGGCAGATTCAAACATCAAAAAAGTTTTCCCTGATTATTTTTCTTAGGATAATTTTTACCCTTTTTTTCTTTTTCGACTTCATGACTTTCAACACCATTATGCAAGCGAACCTGAATGTTACCATCATAAAACTCTATTTCTAAATCCTTTTCTTTTTTAGCATACTCAATAGAACTAATTGGCTTCTTATCTTTATAGGATTTAACCAAAGCGAAACCTCTGTTTAAAGTATTTTTATACGATAAAGAATTTATTATTTTTTTAAAATAATTTAACTTATTCACATTTGAATTAATCCTATTCAGGATTAAATTCTTACTCAAATTTGACGATAATATTGATAGTTCATTTTCATAAGTAAACAGATTTGCATTAAGTGTTTTGATTAGTGATTTTTCTGCAAATTTTAGAGAATTCACCTTATGAGAAATATTCCATACTATATCTTTACTATCTATCCTTTTTGACCTTATATCGTCGTTATAGCTAGATATTTTTTGTTTTATAGCAGTAATTAATTTTGAACAAGAAAAATCTAGTCTCTGCATAAAATTTTCAATATTTTTATTAGGACTAATTAGTCCTCTTTTTGCTGAATTTATCTCGACGTTTACTTCTCTTAATTTTCTTGATATACCGGTTAACAAACGAGCGTTAAGTGATTTTACTTTATCATATAAATCTAGTCTTACTGGAACAGCAATTTCTGCGGCCGCAGTTGGAGTTGGAGCTCTTACATCTGCTGCTAAATCTATCAAAGTAGTATCAGTTTCATGTCCAATTGCAGAAATTATAGGAATACTACTATTTGAAACAGTGATTACTAATTCTTCATCATTAAAACACCATAAATCCTCGATACTTCCTCCACCTCTAGCAATAATAATTAAATCTGGCTTATTAACTTTGTCAGTTTCCTCAAGATTATTAAAACCCTTTATAGCTTTTATAATTTCTGATGATGCATTTTCTCCTTGAACCAACGTTGGCCAAATCAAAATATTTCTTGGAAATCTCTCTTTAAACCTATGCAGAATATCCTGAATAACCGCACCTTTCATTGATGTTATAACCCCCACAACGTCAGGCAAAAAAGGAAGTTTCTTCTTTTTATTTTCATCAAAGAATCCCGCTTTGTTTAATTTCATTTTCCTAGCCTCGAGCATAGCCATTAATGCCCCCACACCGGCAGGATTAATTTCACTGATGATAAGCTGATATGATGATTTTTTGGCAAATGTGGACATTCTTCCTTTACATGTTACCTCTAGACCTTGCTCTGGAATTATATTAATTTTTTCAAAAACATTTTTAAAACATATTGTATCTAAAACTGCGTTTTCATCTTTTAATGAAATATATGCATGCCCTGATTGGGCTACAAAAATTCGGCTTATTTCACCTTTAACTAGGATCTGATCAAAAGAAGCCTCTACTACCCCTTTAAGTGCATGTGATAATTCTGTAACTGTATATTCTGGGATATTCTTGTTAATCATCTATTGTTTATCTTGAACCAATTAATTTTAGAAATTATTATAATATAAATAATTAAAATTAGGAAAAAAAATGAATATTTTGGTTATCGGATCTGGAGGAAGAGAACATGCTCTGTGTTGGAAAATAAAAAAATCCCCTTTAATTAAGAACTTATATTGTTTACCTGGTAATGCTGGAATCAAGAATCACGCAATTTGCATTAGGGAAGAGGTTATAAATAAAGAAAATATCTATAATGCTTGCAAAAAATTTGAAATCGATTTAGTGGTTATCGGACCAGAGGATCACCTAGCTCAAGGCTTGACTGATTACCTAACTGATAAAAAAATTATGGTCTTTGGTCCATCTAAGACAGCATCTACTCTTGAAAGCTCTAAAAGCTTTACAAAAAATCTTTGTCTAAAACATAAAATACCTACGGCATCATATGAAATTTTTCATAATGAGCAGGATGCAATAGATTTTATAAGAGATCAAAAATATCCTATTGTAATTAAAGTAGACGGCTTAGCTGCAGGAAAGGGAGTTATTATTCCAAATTCTTTCTCAGAAGCATCTTCAACAATAAGTGAAATATTTAGTGGTAAGTTTGGAAATGCAGGAAAAACTGTCATCATTGAAGAATTTCTTAATGGAGTAGAAGCAAGTTTTTTTGCATTATCAGATGGAAATACTGTAATTCCTTTCTCAACTGCACAGGATTATAAAAGAGCTTTTGATGACAATAAGGGACCAAATACTGGAGGGATGGGAGCCTTCTCTCCTTCAAAAAATATTGACATGACATTAGAAAAAAAAATTATGGATTTAATTATTCTTCCAACATTTAAAGCTTTAAAGCAGGAAGGAATTATCTATAAAGGAATTCTATATGCAGGCCTAATGCTAAAAGATAATAGTCCTAAATTAATTGAATATAATGTGAGGTTTGGAGATCCAGAATGCCAAGTCATTCTATCAAGACTTAAATCTGATATAGTTCCTTTGCTTATTGCTGTTAGCAAAGGGAACCTTAAAGATACTAAAATAGAGTGGGAAAATCTGTGCTCATTGATAGTTATCATGGCTACTAAAGGTTACCCAGGGAAATATCCCATTAAAACTGAAATAATGGGATTAGAAAAAATAACACATAGTGACTGTGAGGTTTTTCATTCAGGAACGATTATTGAAAAAGAAATATTAAAATCAAACGGAGGCAGAGTATTAGGAATAACTTCTAATGGAAGATCCTTAAGCATAGCAAGAAAAAAAGCATACAATGGTATTAAAAAAATTAGATGGGATATGGGATTTTATAGGAAAGACATTGGAAAGAATATTTAAAGTCTCATGATTGATATTGTAAGAATGCAAGAAAAAATAATTTCTTTAGAAAAATGGTTTAATCAAAATTTTGATAAATCTAAAAGCCCTATCAAGATTAAGCAAATTGAAGGAGGGCAATCCAATCCCACATACCTCATTGAGAGATCTAGAAAAAAATATATCCTAAGATCTAGGCCAACTGGAAAACTTTTACCATCAGCACATGCTATAGATAGAGAATTCAGGATATTAGACTCATTATATGACACAGTGGTACCTGTGCCAGAGGTATATATTTTTTGCGAGGATGAAAAAGTATTTGGCTCTTCATTCTATCTAATGGAATTTTTAGAAGGCAGAATATTCTACGACCCAACATTACCAGGTGTGAATAACTATGATCGAGAAAAGATATTTTATGAAATGATAAAGGTCTTAGCAAATTTACATAAATTAGATTATAAAAAATTAGGGCTAAATGATTTTGGAAAAGAAAACTTATATGTAAACAGACAAGTTAAACGGTGGACAGAGCAGTATAGAAAGAGCGAATCTAAAGAAATAAAATCAATGGAATATCTTATTGAATGGGTTCCTAAAAATATACCTAACGAAAGCCTTACATCTATCGTACATGGGGACTATAGAATTGATAATCTAATTTTTCACCCTAAAAAACCTGAAGTGATAGGCGTTTTGGATTGGGAAATATCAACTCTTGGAAACCCTTATGCCGACTTTGCGTATAATGCAATGATTTGGAGACTTACAAAGAATCAATTTAGAGGTTTAAAAGATTCAAATCTTTTATCTTTAGGTATTCCTTCAGAAAAAGAATACTATAAAAAATATCTTGAGTTTATGGGTATAGATGGAATTCCAAGCTGGAACTTTTACATAATATACAATATGTTTAGACTTGCTGCAATTCTTCAAGGTATTGCGGGAAGAGTGAGAGACGGCACTGCATCTTCACCCGAGGCTAGCAAAATGGAAAAGTTAGTCAAACCTATTGCTGATTCAGCTTGGAAACAAGCAAAGGGTATAGTTTAATTCATGACAAATATCTTTTATATTTTAGATAATTTATCGTATTTTTTTAGTTCCAGCTTTGCAACAGTTTCAATATGAACAGAATCTGGTCCATCAGCCATCCTTAGCCCTCTTGAGCTCGCCCATGACTCAGCTAATCCAAAATCTTCTGTAAAGCCGGCTGCACCATGAACTTGTATAGCTCTATCAATTACATCACATGCCATTCTGGGAACAGCAACTTTTATCATTGCTATTTGATCCCTAGCAACCTTTGCCCCATATTCATCAATAGACCATGCTGCTTTAAGAACTAATAGTCTAGCCTGATCAATCTCTATTCTACTTTTAGCTATTTTTTCTCTAATTGAACTTTGTTCATAAAGGTATTTACCAAAAGCAACCCTTGATATAACTCTTTGGCACATAGCGTCAATAGCTCTCTCGGCAGCACCAATAAGTCTCATGCAATGGTGAATTCTTCCTGGACCCAAACGACCCTGTGCAATTTCAAAGCCTTTACCTTCACCCAGGATAAGATTTTTTTCAGGAACTACTACATTATTAAAAGAAATCTCACAATGACCATGAGGCGAGTCATCATACCCATACAATGTAAGTCTCCTTTCAATTTTTACACCTTTTGAATCCATCGGAACTAAAATCTGTGACTGCTGCATATGTTTTGGTTTAGTTGGATCTGTTTTTCCCATCACAATTAATAGTTCACAGTTTGGGTGGGCAGCATTAGTTGTCCACCACTTTCTTCCATTAATAATATAATTCTTTTTATCTTTAACAATGCTGGTCTCAACATTGGTTGCATCTGATGAAGCTACACCAGGCTCTGTCATACAAAAGGCAGACCTAATTTTACCATCCAATAACTTGAATAACCATTTATCTTTTTGGTCTTGATTCGCATATTTAAGCAATAATTCCATATTTCCTGTGTCAGGAGCATTGCAATTAAATATCTCTGGAGCAATTGGCGATCTTCCCATAATTTCACATAAAGGTGCATACTCTACATTATTTAAACCAATTGCTAAACTTTCATCTGGCAAAAATAGATTCCACAAACCTTCGCCCTTTGCCTTTAATTTTAACTCTTCCATTATCACCGGAACTTTCTCGCTATTTTCTTTTAGCTGCTCCTTATATATTTTTTCTGATGGATAAACATTTTTATCCATAAAAATCTTAATTTTATTTAAAATTTGGTTTGCGCGATCTGAGTGATTAAATTTCATTATATTTCTCTTTTTTATATTTAAAATCTAGAATTAAACCCTTAACTTGTGAAAAAAATTTTTTAGTAAATCAGAACATATTTTTTCATTCAAACCAGATATTACCTCCGGATAATAATAATTTCTCTTATTAGATTTAGCGTTCAATAAATTTTCTTTTTTATATTTATCAGTATCATAAGCTCCAAAATATACTCTTCTAATCCTTGCCAAACTAATTGCATGAAAGCACATAGGGCATGGCTCTAATGTTACATATAAATCGCAAGAATCAAGTCTTGAAGATTTTAACCTTTTTGAACCATTTCTTATAGCTAAAATTTCCGCATGTGCGGTAGGATCATTGTTTAAAAATACTGAATTTTTAGAGGCATCAATAACTTCCCCTTGATTATTTACTAAAACAGCCCCAACAGGTACCTCTCCAATTTTATATGCTTCAATTGCCTTTTCAATTGCCATTAACATAAAAGGATTTTCTATTGCAGAATTGATCATAACTTAAGAATGAACTAATATATGTATTTTGGTCAAGTATTTTTAATATAAATAACAAGAAGTATTATTATGAATAAACCTATTATAGGAATCACTACTGATGACTATTTACCTGAAAGAGCCCCCAAATATAGTGAAAATTTTATATTGAGAAAAAATTATTGTTCTGCAGTTGAAAAAGCAGGAGGTGTTCCCATCATCATACCTTACTCAATAAATTTGGTGAATAATTATTCAAATTTTTTAGATGCTATAGTTATTTCTGGAGGGAATTTTGATGTAGACCCGTCTCATTTTGGTGAAGAAATAAATAGTCACGTCATTCAAACAAAACCATCAAGAACTGATTTCGAAATAAATATTATAAAAGAAATGTTAGGGGATAACAAACCTGTACTCGGCATCTGTGGAGGACAGCAACTTTTGCATGTAATTTTAGGAGGAAAACTTATTCAACACATTCCTGATGAGATTAATACTGAAATTAACCACGAACAACCAAATCCTCGCAACCAACCTGGTCACAAGGTGGAAATTAGAAAAGCGAGCCTTCTGTATGATATTATTGGGAAAAGCATACTGGATGTTAACAGTGCCCATCATCAAGCTGTTAAAGATAAACCAGATGGAGTTACATTAAATGCTTTTGCACCAGATGGCGTGATTGAAGGTATAGAATCAAAAAATTATAATTTCTGTCTAGGAGTTCAGTGGCACCCAGAGTTCCTTGTCAATGATTATGATATAAAAATTTTTAGGGCACTTATTGATGCATCAAAAAAAAATAAATAATAATAAAAATATAAACCTAATATCTGAGAAAATAACAAAAAAATTATCACGTATTGGATTTGGCTCAAGAAGACAATTAGAAAAGTTTATTGAAGCAGGGCGAGTAAGTGTTAATGGAGAAATAATATTTAATCCAGCATTAAGAGTAAGTGAAAGTTGTATTCTTACCTTTGATGGAAAAAAAGTTCCCAAGATGGAAGTAACCAGGTTATGGAAACTTTATAAACCTAAGGGAACTCTATGCTCAAACTTTGACCCAAAGGGTCGTAGATTAATTTTTGACTTGTTACCTCCTTCTTTGCCTAGAGTTATCTCAATAGGTAGATTAGATTATAATACTGAGGGCTTACTACTACTTACAAATAACGGTGAATTTTCAAGAAAGCTTGAACTTCCAAGCTCAGGCTATTCAAGAAGATATAAAGTTAGAGTAAATGGCAAAGCTCAAAAAGATAAAATAAGTTCCCTTTCGGAGGGTATAATTATTAACTCAATTAAATATAGACCCATAGAAGCAACTCTAGAGAAAGAAAACAAAAATAATTTTTGGTTGAATATTAAGTTGATAGAGGGAAAAAATAGAGAAATTAGAAATATTATGGAATTTTTTGGATGGCAAGTTTCTAGGTTAATTAGAGTTAATTTTGGTCCATTTTCTCTTGGTTCGCTTGAAGTTAATAACGTTGAAGAAATTAATCATTCGTCTTTCAAGGATCTATTATAACGGACATAAAAATGCAACTTAGAATAACTGGAGGCAAACTAAAAGGGAAAACAATATTCCAAAAACATAAAATCGTCGTAAGACCCACTTCTTCTAAAATTCGGGAATCAATTTTTAATAGATTGACAAACAATATTCATACAAAAAATAAAAAATCGATAAGTGATTTTAACTTTATTGATGTTTTTTCAGGAACAGGCATTATTGGATTTGAGGCTTTATCAAGGGAATTCGAACATGTAACTTTTTTTGAAAAAAATGAGCTCTTAACAAAGTCAATATATAAAAATGCTCAAAATTTAGAACTAAATAACAAGATTGAAATATTTTGTGTAGACGCAACAAAACCACCTAAAGGACAATCAGAAAACAACATATTATATTTTGACCCACCCTATAATTCTGATCTTTTAATTCCATCTCTTATTTCTTTTGAAAAAAGGGGATGGATAAACGATAAATCTATAATATTTTTAGAGACAGGGCTTAAAGATGCAATTGATTTTCCAGAAACTTTTAGCTTAATTGATGTAAGAAAATATGGCTCTACAATGATATCAACTATAAAAAAGGATTAGAATTTTACTTTCTACCAAATATAGTTTCTATTTCTTCTAACTTCAATTTTACATAAGTAGGTCTCCCATGATTACATTGCCCAGAATTTGGAGTTATCTCCATTTTTCTTAAAAGTGAATTCATTTCTGTAACATTTAGCATTCTTCCAGCTCTTACACTTCCGTGACAAGCCATAGCACTACAAACCTCATATAATAAATCCTTAAGTGACTTAGAATTATTTTCATTAACTAAATTATCAGATAAATCCTCCAATAACTTTTGAACGTCTACTTCTCCAAGCAAAGCAGGCGTTTCACTTACAATTACAGACTTTGAGTCATTAGGTTCAATAATTAAACCTAATTTTTTAAAATCTTCAGTATGCTCAATTAAAGTACTTACAGAAAGCTCATCAAGTTCAATTATTTCTTGTATTAATAATACTTGCGATTTCAGACCTGCGCCAAAAATTCCTTTTTTTAATTCTTCATAAACAATTCTTTCATGCGCAGCATGCTGATCAATCAGAATTAAACCATCTACTGCCTGGGCAACAATATAATTTTTATGTATTTGCGCAACGGCAGAACCCAATGGATAATCATCAAGACCTTCCTCCTCTTTATAAACCTTAGAATAAGGCTCTGAATTTCCTTTGCGATCGATATTTATTTCATTTTTGGGCTTAGCAATAGAACTATCTTCTAAGAAATTATTTCTAAACATATTAATTTTCTGAACTTTCTCAATATCTCTACTTCTTTCCATTAAACTTATTACTCTTGAAGAATTAAAATTAGAAGATTGCAGACCACTTGATACGAGCGACCTTTTTATATTGCCAACTATTAGCGCCCTTATATTTTGCTCATCTTTAAAACGAACCTCAGATTTATTTGGATGAACATTAACATCTAGACTTTCTGTATTTATTTCAATAAAAAGCACTACAACAGGAAACCTATTTTTTGGCAAGTAATCACTATACGCTCCTCTTAAAGCCCCACTAATTAATCTATCAGACACCGGTCTTCCATTGACATAAATATATTGCCATCTTCCAGAACCTTTACTGAATGTTGGCAAACCAACATATCCATAAATAATTGCATTATTTCTAGAGCCCTCAATTTTTATTGAGTTTTCAATAAATTCTTTACCTAAAACCTGAGAGACTCTATGATATAAAAGTTCTCTTTTATCTACGATGTAACTAAGATGCTGAACTTCATCAATATATAGCTCGAAAGATATTTTAGGATTTACAATTGAAAGTTTTTTGACTGCATCCACTATCAGGGCTGTCTCAGTCTTATCAGTTTTTAAAAATTTGAGTCTAGCAGGAATTTTTGCAAATAAATCCTTTACAATTATGCTTGTTCCTAATGTAATTGATGAGGGCTTTAATTTTTTTTTCCTACCAAACAACGACTTTAATTCCCAAGAAGATGTTGAGTTTTTTTTACAAGAACTAATTGAGAAATTACTTACAGATGCTATAGAAGGAAGAGCTTCTCCTCTAAAGCCTAAAAAATTAATTTTAGTTAGATCATCATTACTCAACTTCGATGTAGCATGGCGCTCTAGTGCTAATTCAAGCTGTTCCATTGAAATGCCAATTCCATTATCAACAATCTTTATTTTATCTCTTCCTGAACCCCAAATAAATACTTGAATCCTATTTGAAGAAGCATCTATTGAATTTTCTACAAGTTCTTTAACAACACTTGCAGGTCGCTCAATGACCTCTCCTGCAGCAATCTGATTTATAGTTTGATCCGATAATTTTATTATTTCCATAATTTAAAAATTTCTAAATTATATAAATTCTTTTGATAATTTCTTTACTTCTTCAATAGCTGGCTGATCAAATGGGTCAACCATCAGAAGTGAAGATGTTATAATAGTTTCTAACATAAAATGCATTAACAATTCTCCAATTGTATGCCCATCTATTTCATTAACTAAAATTAATCTAGCAGGCCTTCCAGATTCATTTAATACTTTCATAGTTGACTTAAACGTTGCATCAAGCACATCATTAATTGATTTGTTATCCAAAAAATTGATCTCTTCAATTAATGATGCATTAATTTTTATGTCATCTTTATTTTCAATATTTTTAATTATATTTATTATTTTATCTTTTGGCCCATCAAGCCATGCCTGAAGCTGACTATGTTGGTCAACTGGCATTAAAGATGTAGTTGAAATCATTCCAGAATTATTTTTGGCCAAACTTTCAGACCATAACTGCCTATGCCAATCACAAAAAGTTTTCAGCCTTGGGTCATAAGTTGCCATAACATTAATTGATGTATTCTGTTTATTTAATGTTGACATAAATGCTGAGCCTGAAACTGGCAAAGAACTGTTGTTTGCTAAATTATTGTAAACATTCATAGCCCCATTAAGTATTTTCTCGAAATCTACACCTACAGCAAGTGCAGGCACCCACCCAACACAAGATAACACTGAAAATCGACCAGATATATGAGCGTCATGATCAACAATAATCATTTTTTTACGTACTGATATTTTACGTAAAGCGCTATCGTTATTTGAAGTTATAACAATAAAATGTGTTTTTGATTTTTCTTCACCCAACACACCTTCTACCATTTCCAGTAAAACTAAGAATTGACTAATTACTTCTATCGTATTGCCCGATTTAGAAATAATAATAAACCCAGTTTTATGAGGACTAATTTTATCTATAATTTTTTTCAAATAGTTAGAATTTAAATTATCTAAATATATTGGTATCGGTGATGATTCGTTTTGAAGATTAGCTGAAATAATTGCTTGGGATCCTAAATTAGACCCACCTGTACCTACTACCACTATGTTTTCAAAACTATTTTGCCATTTATATAACATCTTTTTAAGATCTTCATGTTTATTTTCATAAAAATCAGTTTTTAAACAATTATACTTACTGCTATTTTTTTCCAGCACCACCTCATTTTTTTTATTTAGGGCATCAGAAAGTTGCTCTTTAAATATATCATCTGATTCAAAGTTTATTAATTCCATACTTCTTATCATAAAACATTCCAATAACTATTCTATTATCAGCAAAAAAAATCTTAATTATTTATTTTTCTAATTGTAACTGGCTGCTGGGCTTTGGAAACACTTCTCCCCGTTGCAATTCTCTCTTGATTTCTTTTTACCTCAAGACTTGGATCCAAAATTTCACTATCGTCTTTCAAACTACCTACTAATTTTTCAACTAAAATATCGACTCTTCCCATATTTTGAATAATTTTTTCATTTTCAGTTTCTAATAATTCCCTTATGTTTGATTTAGTATTTTTATAACCTGTATCATTTAATAAACTCAAATCTCCATCTGTTAAATTTTCTGCATTTAGTTCCACATTTTTTAGATTAGAGCTGGTTAAAACCCTTTTAGCTTTAACGGAAGAGTCTTCAGATAAGTCAATTTTTTTATCAGACGGAGGTCTAAGATTAAAATTTGGCGGCAAAACTAAAGGCTCTTTTCTTATTACCGCAAATTCATTAGGCGGGGAGTCTGATAACCTAACTAAATTTTGAGTATCGGAGCAAGACGAAAGAAATAAAACAACAAGCAAACTAAATGCAATATACACTACAGATACATGCCGTTCATTTTCAAGCATTAATGTAATTTTATTCTGGGGCATTTTTTTTATTTCCTTGAAAAAAAATATTATCAAATATCACTAAAATAACTCCTATAAATATTGCTGAATCTGCTAGATTAAATGCTGGAAAGTGATAATCATGAAAATGAAAATCAATGAAATCAAAAACAGCGCCATGAACTAATCTATCAATAATGTTTCCTAATGCACCTCCAATGATGGAACCAAGCCCTAACGCATGAAATTTACTTTGAGCCTTTCTTAACCAAAAAATTAATATTAGTACAAAAACACAACCAACTAAAGAAAAAATTATAGGAGTCCAAGAGGCGTTATTACTAAATAAACTGAAGCTTATACCTGTATTAAAAACATAAACTAAATTGAGGTATTTGCCTAATGAGTACTGACCCCCCTCTAAAAAATTCATTATTAAGAGTTTGGATAACTGATCTAAAATAATAACTATAAATGAGAAAATATAACCAAAAATAATCATTCTAATTCTGATTATTCCCATTCACTACCTCATTACACCTAGAACAAATATTTTTTGGAGCCTTAACTTCTTCAAGAACTTTCCAACACCTCTGACATTTACTTCCCTTTGCTTGTTTTATAACCACAAAAACACCTTTAATATCACTAAGAAAAAAAGCATCTTCAGCAGGGGAATCTTTTACTAGAGTAATTCCAGAAGTTATGCAGATATCGTCCATATCCAACCCATTACATGCTTCATATTTTTCCTGATCCAGGTATACTATTGGAGAAACCTCAAGACTAGATCCAATTTTTTTGTTTTTTCTTTCCACTTCTATAGCGCCTGTAATAACTTTTCTTACATCTCTAATTTTTTCCCATTTGATTGTATCAACACCTAAACCCCACTCCTGATTTGAAGAAGGAAACTCTTGAAGGTGAATGCTTTCAGTATCCTCACCATATCTACTAAGCCAAACTTCTTCCATAGTAAAACAAAGTATGGGAGCTAACCACGCACTTATAAAACTAAATAATGTATCAAGAGTCGAACGAACTGCCATCCTTCTAAATGAACTTTTTGCGTCACAGTACAAACTATCTTTTCTTACATCAAAATAGAATGCGGAAAGATCGTTTATGCAAAAATTTCTGATTAATTTATACACATTATGGAAATCAAAGTTACTATATGAATCATTTATATTAGCATCCAAATGAAACAACTTGTAGAAAATCCATTTCTCAAGATCAGGCAAGCTTAAAAAATCAATTTTTTCATTTGATGAAAAATCTGATAAATTACCTAATAGAAACCTTAGAGTATTTCTTATTTTTCTGTATGTATCTATTTCACCTTTCAATATCTCGTCACTAATTCTTAGATCATCGGTATAGTCAGAACCCACAACCCACAGGCGAAGAATGTCTGCACCATACTTATCTATAACCTTTTGAGGGCTTACAACATTTCCAAGAGATTTAGACATTTTTCTTCCATTGCCGTCCATTACAAAACCGTGTGTCAACACAGAATCAAAAGGAGCAATACCTCTAGTCCCACAAGATTCTAATAGAGAAGAATGAAACCATCCTCTATGCTGGTCTGTTCCTTCTAAATATAGAGAAGCGGGCCATAGTAATTCTTCGTTACCTTCGAGCACAAAAGCATGGGAACTACCTGACTCGAACCAAACATCAACAATATCGTTTACTTTTTCCCAATCTGAACTGTTATAATCTTCTCCTAAAAATCTCTCACCTTTTTCATCAGAAAACCATGAGTCTGAACCTTCATCTTCAAAGGCTGAAATAATTTTTGCATTTACTTTTTCATCTCTTAAAAGTTCCCCGGTATCACGATTTACAAAAATAGGAATTGGAACACCCCACGCTCTCTGTCTAGATATAACCCATTCGGGCCTATTTTCAATCATAGAAGAAATCCTACTTTTCCCTTGATCAGGAAACCACTTAACAATCTCGATAGCTTCCAAAGCTTTTTTTCTTAAATCATTCTTTTCCATCGATATAAACCATTGAGGAGTACTAAGGAAAATCACAGGAGCTTTAGACCTCCATGAATGAGGATAGGAATGAGTAAATTTTGAGGATGAAAAAAGCCCGCCTTCGTTTAGGAGGGATTCTATAACGAGTTTATTTGCCCTACCGGGTTTTCCATTTGATTGTAAAACCGACTCTCCAGCAAAAATTGGAACAGAATCTAGGTATTTACTTTCATAATCTAAGATAGGATCCGAATGTATCTTATATTTATTTCCTAACTCATAATCGTCAGCACCATGTTGTGGCGCAATATGAACAAAACCAGTTCCCTGATCTACATTTACAAATTCTGCAGGCAATAAAGGAACTTCAAAGTCGTAACCTTTCTTATTTAACGGATGTAAACATTTTACACCAGTAAAGTCAGTACCTTTAAAAGTATCAATAAATTCAAGGTCAATAATACCTGATTCTTCCTTAACTCTATTCAATGTTTCTAGTGCAATTACAATTTTTTCCCCAACAATAGCATGGCTACCCTCATTAATACTCTTAACCTCAGCAACCCCATATTCAATTTTTTCACTATAAGCAATTGCTCTATTCCCAGGAATCGTCCATGGAGTTGTGGTCCAAATCAAAATATTCATTCCCTTAAAACGATCGACACTATCAGAAATTAAAAACCGCGCCATCAATGCCTCTGTTTTATGATCATGATATTCGACTTCAGCCTCGGCTAAGGCAGTCTTCTCAACAACTGACCACATTACTGGCTTTGACCCCCTGTATAGACCTCCATTCATCAAAAATTTAAAAATTTCGTTTGCTATCTTTGCCTCAGATGAAAAATCCATTGTAACATAACGATTTTCCCAATCTCCAGTTACACCTAGCCGCTGAAATTCATCTCTTTGAATTTCAATCCACTTCTGTGCAAATTGTCTACATTCTTTTCTAAAATCATTTATTGGGATAGAATCTTTATCTTTTCCAGATTTTATATACTGTTGCTCTACCTGCCATTCTATTGGAAGTCCGTGACAATCCCAACCAGGAACATAATGGGAATTTTTACCCATCATCTGCTGGGATCTACTCACTATATCTTTCAGCACCTTATTTAATGCTGTGCCAATATGAATATGACCATTTGCGTATGGCGGACCATCATGAAGAATAAATTTTTTTTTCAAATACGAGTTTTGCCGAATTTTTTGATATAGGTCTTGTTTTTCCCATCGCTCCAGCAGCTTAGGCTCAGAATTGGGCAAACCGGCTCTCATTGAAAAGTTTGTTTTTGGTAGCAATATTGTTGATTTATAATCTGTTTCCATAATCAATACAATTTAGTTAAATAAAGGTTAGCAATACATTTAGATAATCACTATTTAGAAAAATACTCCACCGAAAAATCTTTTTTTTCTAGAAGATCCTCACTTTTTTTACAATCTAGTTCCATTTGTTTTTTTAGACTATCAATATCTAAAAATTTTTCTTCTGGCCTTAAATATTCTATAAACTTAACTTCAAGGTTTTTACCATACAGATCGCCAGAAAAACCCATAAGATAAACCTCTAAGAGAACTCCTTCTCCATCAAAAGTAGGTCTAACCCCTAAACTAGCTGCAGATTTATACCAGTACCCTTCACCTTCTATCTTAGTCCAAACTGCATAAATTCCTAAAGAAGGTTGAAGATATGCATCAAGTTTTATATTAGCTGTGGGGTAGCCCAAAACCCTACCTCTTTGGTCGCCTTTTATTACTTTTCCTCGAATAGACCACCATCTGCCCAAAAAATTTGCAGCTTCTTTGGGCTTTCCACTCTGTAACAGCTCTCTTATTGATCGAGAAGAGTACAAATTTCCAGAACGAGATAATTGAGGTTCAACAACTTTTAAATTAAAACTATTTTTCCGACTGAATTTTTTAAGCAACGAAACATTGCCCTCTCTATTTTTCCCAAAAGCAAAATCGTGACCCACAACAACAGCTCTCACTCCCAAATTTTCAACCAAGTGTTTTTCAATAAATTTTACAGCTTCAGTATTAGACAAATCATCATTAAAAGGAATATTCATGGTGAAATCTATACCCCAAGATTCTAACAATTCTAACTTTATATTTCTTGGAGTTAATCTAAATGAAGGCTGATTAGGCCTAAAATATTCTCTGGGATGAGGGTCAAAAGTTAATACTCCTAGTAAAGCTGTATATTCACGAGATAATTTTCTAGCTTCATCTATGAGGGTCCTATGTCCTATATGCAAACCATCAAAGTTTCCAATTGCAAAAACTGAATTTCTCATTTTTTTTGGAAGTAAAGAAAATTTATGAAATATTTGCATCTATACACAATTTTTTATATGAATAAACTAATAGCAATAAAAAAAAATAAAATACAAATATAGACATAAATAACTAATCTTTTATCTCAATATCAAAGCCATTATGCGTTGGATTGCCCGAAAATATCTTCTTAACGATGGGAACAAAAAACTCTAACGGTTTTGATTTATATTTAGGGTCAAAAGCTGGCATATCCCATAATTCACAGAAGTCATGAGCCGCACTAAACCAATCTTTCCCCTTATGACGATCCCTAATGTTTGGATTTTCACCAATTTTATCAAAAAAGAAGTACCCTTGAAATTCAGGGTGATACTTTACAATATTATAATTTTCATCTGAAACAAATGGTTTCAATATTTCAGCAGCAAACGCTCCATGATTATCTGGCGCTAAACTATCACCAATATCATGCAATAATGCACACAAAATTTTCTCATCACTTGCATTATCTTTATATGCTCTTGTGGCTGTTTGAAGCGAATGTTCCAGCCTATCAATTTTAAGACCTAGCTTTGGACCTTTGAGGCCAAGTAAATAAGATAAGACCCGATCAGGCAAAGTTGCATGTTGCTCTCTCAGATTGGGGAAAATTACATCAAAATCTGATTTTTTTGCTTGATCTAATCTAGTGAATTCAACCTCATTTTTGTCCATTTTTTAAAATCTCCCTGAATTAATATATTATTATAACTCAAATTTTCAACCGATTTAAACAAATTGTTTTAATCTCACTCTTATTTTTGTTGAGATAAGTTGCGTAAAAACTAAAATGAAATCATTTTTAATTAAAGAGAAAAGGTGGGGAGCCAAATGGAAAAAACTTCAATTTTTTTAAAGAAAGAAAAAAATATTGGGTGGATTATCTTAAATCAACCTGAAAAAAGAAACGCTATTTGCCAAGAAATGTGGGAGTCTATTCCAGGCCTTCTTGAAGAAGCAAAAAATGATACCGATATAAAAGTTATAGTTATTAGAGGCTCCGAGAATAAATCTTTTGCATCAGGGGCTGATATAAGTGAATTTGAAAAAGTGCATTCAAAAAAGCAAAATTCTTTAAAATATAATAAAGTAATATTAGATTCAGAAAAACTACTTGCTAACTTTCCAAAACCAACAATAGCTATGATCCATGGGCCCTGCGTTGGCGGGGGCTGCGGTCTTGCATTAGCATGTGATATGAGGTTCGGAGATGAATTTTCAAAATTTTCAATTCCACCTGCTAATTTAGGATTGGTTTATAGTCTTCATGGGACGAAACTATTAATTGATAAAGTTGGCCCTTCTCTAGCCAAAGATATGCTTTACTCAGCTAGATTTATAGATTCTAAAGAAGCTATAAATGTAAAGTTATTAGATAAAATTTTTGCCAAAGAAGAATTGGAATCTAAAACAGTGGAATATTGCAATGTCATTTCTAAAAAATCAAGTTACACAATACGCTCATCAAAAAAGATTATACAAATGATTCTTAATGGCTTAACAGAAGATAATGAAGAAACAATCAATTTATTTAATACAGCATTTGAAGGTAATGATTACAAAGAAGGAACAAGAGCTTTTCTAGAAAAGAGAAAGCCTAATTTTAATTAATTATTTTAAAAATTTTTAGGTCTCATATTAAGAAAATTCTGTTCTTCAAAAAATCTTGCAATTTTTAAAATTTTGTAATCCTCAAATTCTTTTCCCATTAATTGAACCCCTATAGGCAGATCATCTGAAGAGAAACCTACTGGAATTGAAACGGCAGGTGATTTGATTAAATTTGCCAAGCAAGTTAAATCAGCCTGAGTGTCATCAGAATTTCCAAATTCGAATGCTTTTTGAAAAGTTGTAGGGGAAATTATTAAATCTACTTTCTCATAGAGTAAGTTACATTTAACTTTAAGAGTATTTATGTAATGTTCTGCTTTAATAATATCAATAGATTTCAATTTACTTCCGTATTCAATAAATGAATTTAATTTTTCAGAGAGCATAGTTGGATTTTTTTCAAATTCTTCTTTGTAAAAGAAATATGCTTCAGTCTCAATAATTTTTAATGCTTCCCTTCTTGCCTTTCCAAAATTTATATCACTGCAATCAATAGGAAGCATTTCAAATCCAATTGACCGAAACTGATCTATACATTCATTGTATTTCGTCTCAATTTCGTGATCTAAATTCTGGGAATTAAAATTTTCCAAAAAGCCTATTACTGTTTTTTGGACCTTTAAATCCTTGCTCATAGTATGAATACTACTTTGGGCGTTGGGACACATGGGGTCATATTTAGCAATACACTCTAAAATTAATGATAAATCATACGAACTGCGAGCCAACGGCCCTACTGTATCGAACCTTGATGATAGTGGAACTACTCCATCAAGAGATACTAAGCCTTTTGACGGTTTAATCCCAAGAACACCGCAATAAGAAGCAGGAATTCGAATTGATCCAAGCGTATCAGTTCCTAGAGAAAATAAACAAAAACCAGCGGCTACTGCCGCTGCCGATCCACCGGATGAACCACCTGGAGTAAAATTCTTTTTATGTGGATTATAGGTTTTACCATACAAAGGATTGTCGTTAGTTGAACCTAAAGCGGCCTCGTGCATATTAAGATGACCCAAGCCAATCGCCCCTGCAGATTTTAATAATTTAATTACTTTGGAGTCCCTTGAAGAAACAACTCCTTTTCTAGCTTTAACACCAGCTGCGGCAACCTCTCCTTTAATTTCAATATTTTCTTTTACAGCAAAAGGAATTCCATCAATTGCGCTTAACTGAGAACCTTTGCCTCTTCTCTTATCTGCTTCAATTGATTCACTAATTGCTCTCTCAGCGAAAACTTTTGTAAATGACTTAATTTCTTTGTCAAACTCTGAAACCCTATCTAGGCAAGTTTGAACAAGTTGAAAAGAAGTCACTTCCCCATTGTTCAAAAGCTCCGCCCACTCAAATAGGCACTTGTCTAGTATATTTAATTTATTCAAAAAGAAAGCCTATATTAAAATCTTTCATCAATTAATCTTATTGCTTTTTGTCTTGTATCAATTTGAGTTAAGTCAGCAGTGGCTCCTTTGCTAACTAATTCAACACCTATGGCAATACCAAGTCTACTTTGAAGCATATGGGCAATCTCTTTTTTTATTTTTCCTTCGCTATTCTCATTAGAGTTAACTTCTATCATAATGAGCATCTCGTCTCTACCGTTACTATCTCTATATGCTTTACAAATATATTCACCTGTAGCCGCAACATGTTCATTAGCTATTGCGCCTATTGCAATAGGATACAAATTTATTCCCCTCAATTTAACCATATTATCACTTCTACCCAAAAATCCAGTTATCCTCTTAACGTTATAACCGATTTGAGATTTTTGAGTATCAATAGACGTTACATCATTGGTATCAAATCGAATAACAGGATATATATCATCTTTAAACAAAACTGATACAACCATGTTACCTTCTTTGCCCTCTTCAACTATATGACCAGATTCTGGGTCAACTAACTCTAGAAGAAAAGCATCTTCATGAACATACATACCCTGTCTATCTTGAGCTTCAAATGCAACAATCCCAGTGTCCCCAACACCGTAAAGATCAAATACTTCTGCACCCCCCCAAAGTTCCGAAATTGCGTCTCTATTTTCTCTTCCCATATGGCCAATTATCATTCTTACAGGAATATCTTTGCCTGGAACTAAGCCTTCTTCTCTAGCTACCTGAGCTAATTTTACTATATAATCTGCAAAACCAACTATCACTGTTGCTCCAAAACGAGCCATATTATGAACTTGTTGGACTGACCTAGTTTCATTTCCTGTTCCAGCAGATAAGAAAAGTGCTGGACTATAATGAATAAATGTTTCTCTTACATAATGCCCCCCATTGATCATTCCATGGCCATAAACCGAGTGAACGATATCATCAGGTCCTATACCCTGAATGTGATAAGCTCTAGCTAGCATTACATTCTGCAACTCTCTCGAAATAGGACCAAAAAATAAATTTTGGGGAGTTCCTGTCGTCCCTGATGTTGTATGAAAAACAACTGGGGGACGGTCGTCCTTAGAAAAAGATTCCATTCCATGAAAATCTCCAAATGGAGGGTGCTCTTCTATAGACTTCATAAGGTCTGCCTTGGAATAGGAGGGAATTTTTGGAGAATCGTCTAGTGATTTTATATCTCCTTTTTCTATACCAGCATTTCCCCATAACCTCTGGTAGAATGGAATTTCCCAACCTCTTTTGATGAGATTTAAAAACCTTTTCTCTTGCAGACTTCTTATCTGATCGGCACTAGTATTTTGAAGAAATTTTTCGTAACTATCACCTATTGGATAGTCACTAATAATTTTTTCATAATTCAAATATTTAAAATATGTAGGATTTTTCATTTTTTTATTTTTATTCGACTAACAAATCAATTAATTTAGAAACATCTTCCAATTTTTCAAGATTATCAATATTGGATATTAGCTTCTCTGCATTTGATGGGTCAAGTTTCTTTGCAGCAGAATTCCATGCATTTAAAAATTTACTCTTATTTTCTTCATAACTTAAAGGGTTATTTGGATGACCATAAATATCTGGAATCTCAATGTTTAATTTTTCACCATTCTTTAAATCTATTTCCATAAACTGAGGTGACATTACGTTGGGATCCTTTTCATCGCTTTCAATCGACTTTATCTTTTTAGCTAACTTATGAACATCTTTATTAATTAACCATTCTTTTTTAAAATGATTCACTCCAACTGTTCCGTGGAGAATTGCGGTTGCAGTTACAAACGGAATACACAATTTAGCATAATTAGGCTCTGGATCTTCAATGTCAGGTCTACCAGTAAGCCGGTGGGCTAATGGAGGGACAATACATCGAACACTCTTAATCTCATCAGGATTTAGACTATTAGTTTTTTTAAGTCTTTGAACAGCATCAACCATGCCATGAGTGAGTCGTCCGGACGGAAAAGGTTTATGAGACAAATTAGAAATTTGCCACACATTTCCTAAATTACTAAATGAAGATTCATGATCATACTCACCTTCAAATAAATTTAAATACCCATATTGACCAGAGATCACATCTTTTGGCCCGTCTAAACCTTCCATGGCCAGGTCACAAGCCGCGACAGCTGCTCTTGCACAAAAACCTATTTGCATCCCTAGAACTGGAGACCCTTCTAAATGAGGTTGGAGAGTACCTGAAATTTGACCATAAGTTGCACCAAATGCGTTTATAATTTGTTCTGAACTTAAACCCCGTAACTTAGCTACAGCAGCCGTTGCACCAAATGCTCCAGCCGTAGAAGGTCTAAAAAAACGCATTGGAGACAATGATGAGAGACCTAAAACACATGAAGCATCTACACCAACTGTAACTGCAGTAATTAAATCTTTTCCTGAATATTGAACTCCTTTATCAATTTCTGAAACTAATGCGCCCATAATAGTTGCCATTGGATGAAGAACAGCATCTTCATTTACACAATCAAACTCTAAACAATGAATTTGGTATGCGTTTATTATCGCAGCAGATGTAGCAGGCATACGAGACCCATGAACCAACACTCTGGACTCATCACCCGCCCCCCAACTCATTACTGTTTTAATAAGATTTTGCACCCAAGGACCATTTGATCCCGCGACTCCAACGCCAAGAGTATCAAGAATAAATGTCTTGGAGTCTTTTACAACATCAGAAGGTAAATCTTCATACCGCGTTCTAAAAACAAATTTAGATAAAATGTTTGCAGGGTTTAATTCATCAATTAAAAGCTCTTTATTCATTTTTTTCATCCAGTAAAATTTTTAGTTTGTTTAATTTTTCATTTTTAGACAAGGATAAAACACAATCAATAATATTATTTATTCTTGTGTAATTAGTTTGTGACGCTCCCATTAAATTTTTAAACTTTTGTATGACAGCATCATCATTAATCGGATTTCCAGGATCACCAAGCGCATCTTTTTGGTAAAAATTGATAGACTTATTATTTTTTAATTTAATTATTACTTCAGCGCCATAATGCTCAGGATAGTTTTTTTCAATAACATCACAGACCTGTACCTCTGTCTTTTCCCTTAATGTGCGAACATCTGAACGGTTGAATGCATCAGGATCGAAAGATGAGAGGCTAGGAGGGCCATCAATCAATGATACTGCAAAAACATGGTGCAAACTGAACTTAGCTTCTAAAATAGTTTCTGGCTTTACTTTATTACAAAATTTTACTGCATCTTGATATGTTTTTAAAACCACCTTTTCTATTTCATTAAAATTTATTTTTTCTCTTAAGTTTAATGTTGCATCAATCACAGGATGTGCATGCCTACAAGCCGCCCAAGGTTTAAAACTTGTGTCATAAATTTTCCATACTCCATCTTCTACCAGGTTTAACTTATCAGGGTCAGCATCCTCACATAAAGCGCTGTATATTCCTTGGGGCCCTTCAAGAATAAAATCTGGACCTGTAAGTCCAGCCTTTGCTAGTAAAGCTGAAGTTAGTCCTGCTCTTGCGGCATGTGCATTATGGAGTTGTTTTGTCATAACATTTTCATTTCTCATTTGCCATAAACCACCTATTAAGCTCCCACAGTTACCCAATGTATTGACTAATTGATCATCGTTTAAACCGTAAATCTTACCTGAAGCTATACCAGAACCAAACGAACCACAAGTTGCTGTATTATGAAAAAATTTGTAATGTTCTTTACCTACTGATTGACCCAAACGAACCATTGTTTCATAACCCAGCACGACTGAATCTAAAAAATCTTTATAACTTGCATCAATATCTTGAGCCGCAGCAAGAGCTGCAGGAATCACTACCGGACCCGGATGTAGGATAGATGTTCGATGAATATCATCCATTTCAAATATATTCCCCAATGATCCGTTGATGAAAGTGGCAGCCTCAACTGAATTAAGCCCTCCACCAATTGCAGAACACCTCCCACCAGAGAGATTTGGGTAGAAATTTGTAAAAATCTTTCCCACTTCAGACTTACTTCCCAAAAAGGAACAGCCAATCCAATCTAAAAAATGCAAAGAAGCTCTGTATCTATCTTGAGATGAAATACTTCTATTGAGATTGTTAACCAAAATTCTAGTAAGTGATTTTTTTTTCATAAAATTACAAATTCAATCGACCTAAAAAAATTTAATGCTATCATAGGAAGCTAAAATTAACACATAAAAAGGTTCCAAAATGCCAAAAGTAATCAAGATGAGCGACATTCCCAATATTATTTCTGAAAATATGAAAATTTATATGCCCAATTGTGCAGGTGAGTCTTTACTTATTGCTGAAGTTCTTAGAGAAAACTATGAATGCTTAAAAAACGTTCACTTTGTTGGAGTATGGATACCTGGAGTAAATAATATTGATTATGCTAGCTTGAATTCAACTTCTAAAGCGACTACATTTTTTGTTACACCGGCTTTAAAGAATACTTTTCTAGAGGGAAGAACATCTTATTTTCCGCTTCATTACTCTGATGTAACGCCGTTTCTTAAGTCTCAAGAATATGATTTAGCATTCCTTCAACTTAGCCCTCCAAATTCAGATGGATATTGTAGTTTTGGAATCGCTGCAGATTTTCCTCCATCTGTTTATACAAAAGTGAAAAAATT
>MDSV01197540.1_pt1 | contig 26938 bp, 28 predicted proteins | sample 810851 | NCBI WGS metagenome assembly MDSV01 (sample SAMN05326640, study PRJNA326480) | marine metagenome | isolation source: seawater | place: Atlantic Ocean: North East | collected 2012
GGTAGTTATTAAAATAGAAGTTAAAGATAATAATGTTGAACAAGCTTTGAGAGTTTTAAAAAGAAAACTTCAAAGAGATGGATTTTTTAAGGTAATAAAACTTAAAAATACTTACGAAAAACCGTCTGAAAAAAAAAAAAGAATTCTACAAGAAAATATTAAGAGAGTTAAAAAACTTAATAAACTAAAAAATAGAATATAAATTCAACGCGGGGTGGAGCAGTCTGGTAGCTCGTCAGGCTCATAACCTGAAGGTCGGCGGTTCAAATCCGTCCCCCGCAACCAATTTGTTTAAACTAATAAATAATCCTCTTATATAAATTAATTCCAATATTTCCAACTTTTGGTGTTTTAGAATTATAAATAAATTGTTTTGCCTCATAATTAGAATTAAATGTTATTGAGCTAAAAATACGATTTATTTTTTCTTCATTAGTATGAAAATTAAAAATATTTTTATTACTTAAAACTACAACAAGGTTAATTTCTTCTAAGATTTTATAAAGCTTATCAGGACTTTCTCTAAAATCCCAAAGTTTATGTTTAGTCTGAATTATAGGTTTAAATTCGATAGGAGTGGTTGATTTTAAAATATTTAAAAGTGATAAAAATTTTTCTTGTCTCTTATCAAATGCTAATGTGTTTGAAGAAGTATCAACAAAAATCCAATCGTTTTCATGCCACACTTCAGTAATTGTATGTCCGTTTAGCCAAACAATTCTTGCTATCTCTCCTAGCTCATACATCAAGTATAAAAATATTTTTGATGATTCTGAGCATATTTCCAGAAAACTACTTTCTTCTGATAAAATATTATCATAAATTTTTATTTTATTGCCTACAGCTTTTTCTTGTATTTCTCTCGTTAATTCAGTTGCAAACTGAATTTTTTCAAATCCACCAGCATTTTTAATTTTTTCAAATTTAATTGAGTCCAGAATAAATAAGTTGGTTTTATCTTCTAATTTCAAGTCATAAAAATTTAAATCTGTTGATGGACTTGAATTAAATATATTTTTTTTACTAATATAATTTACCTTAAAAAATGGAAAAGGTTTTTTAATAACATTATGAATTAAAAAACCTAAAAAAAAAAGTATTAGAAAGATATTAAGTACTTTAAATTTGCTCCATTTAAAAATCATAAATCAAATCTCAAATTTTGATTTTTTACTGTCATTTAAGAAATTTTTTACTGTTTCCTTTGTTAAATCAGAATAAGTCTTACCAAAATTTTCAATTTGTTTTATTATAGCTGGTGGAACTGTAATGATATTGCATCTAATTTGTTTTGCTTGAATAAAATTATAAGGCTCTCTAACGCTTGCCCATAAGATTTCAATATTTTTTTTTTTTCTTAATAAATTTATACTTTTCCTGAATTCTGGAACGGGATCTTTACCAGCATCAGCAGCCCTGCCTGCAAAAATTGAAATTATAGTTTTAGTATGATTTTTTAGAAGATTGTTTATTTTTTTAACCTGACTAAAATTATAAACTGCAGTAATATTAAGTTTAATATGTTTTTCATTCAGTTCTTTTATTAATTTTCCCATAAATAAATTTTTTGAATTAACTATTGGTATTTTTACATATACATTTTTACCCCACTTAGAGATTTTTAAGGCCTGTTCTTTCATTGATAAGTAATCATCAGCAAAAACCTCAAGAGAAATAGGTTTGTTATTAGACAATTTGATTAATTGAATTGAATATTTTTTATAATCTTTGGCACCAGCTTTTCTCATTAAACTAGGATTTGTTGTAAAACCTTTAACTAACGTATTTTTTGAAAATTTACTTATTATCTTTTTATCAGCTATGTCACAAAAAATTTTAGTCATAAAGTTTTTTTTTATAAATATTGTAGTTTATAATACATTTTTCTAATATCACTTTTACTTAAAAAACTAAAATAGTTATTTTCTTCGTTTAAATCCTCAAGTTTAATTTTAAATAAATTATTTTTTTTTAATACTAATTTTCTTAATAAATTTAATCTTATTGATGGATCAATAAAACTATACCAAAATTTATAAAAATCTCTTATATCCAGATTTTTTAATACTTTAAAGCTTTTTAAATCAATTTTATATTTCTCTCTAAATAAAATACTACCAGAATCAATTTTTTCATTAATTTTAAAAAAACTACAACCAATATGATTTCTGTAAAAAATAGATCTCAAAGAAATATCAGCTCCCCTCATTTCAGGAATAAAGCCTGGATGAAAATGGTAAAAACTTTTTTTAGTTTGTAAAATATTTTTTTTAATAATTTCTCTACCCGTATAAAGATAACTGATATCTCTGGAATTATTAAAATAATTGATTGAATTAATTGAATTAATACTATTTGTGTTTAAATATTTAATATTAAAATTGTAAATATTGTTAAATTTATAAGTCTCAAAAATAAAGTTTTTTTCTAAATTAAAATATTCCTCAACAAAACTAATAAAATAATTATTTCTTTTTTTATTTAAAAATAGGATAGGAAAACTATTATTATTTATAAAATTCTTATAAGTAAAAAAATTTTTGAATATAAAATAATTTGTAAATATTATTACTTCTTTAATGACATCTTTATTTGAAAGAAATTTTAGATAAAATCTTGATATAGGATTATCAAAAAAAATTAAACTTAATTTTAAATCATGGATTGTCATCTATTTTTAGATAGAGGTTTGTTTTTAAGGTCGTAAAAATGATATTTCATATAATTTCTATCAATAGAAAAATTTTTTATTACCAGTAAATCTTTAATAAATTGACGAAAATTTATAATATCAAATCTTTTTTCATACAATTCATTTAAATTATTATATTTTACCAAAAATAAAATGTTAGATAAATAATCGTCATACTCAACAAGTCTTTCAATTCTATTTCTACAATAACTTTCAAAACAAATTCCGTGATCGCTCATAATAATAATAATAGAATTATCATAAATATCATTCTCTTTGAGTGATTGAAATAAACTACCCATATTATTATCTAAATTAATAAGTGCCATTTCATAATTTCTTATAGCTAAATCTTTATTATTTTTTTTAAATTTATAATTTAAATCATAAATATAATTCAATTTATCATCTAATACCCAGGGTTTATGGGCCATTAAAGAATGAAAAAAATAAAGATTATTATCTTTAAATTGTATTTGATTGAAATCTTGAAAAAAATTGAGATCGTTTTTTTTTTGAAATAAAAAGGGTAATATCAAAGATTCAATATTGTCTGGGATCAATGTAGATAAAAATTTAATGTATAAATAACTTATTGGAATTTTGTGATGCATGGGTTTTTTACAAAAAAACTTTTTGTTTTTACAATTAATCAAATGAGTGTAGATATTTATGTCATATTCTAATTTTAAAAAATCATTAAATATATTATTTGCGTCTTCTTCTATACTCCAAAAATTTATATAATTTTTATTTTTATCAACGGGAAAAGGCTTTCCTGTAAACATGCTGTAAAAAATTTGGTTAGAATAGGCATAATTTGTTTGGGCATTTGTAAAATTAATATTTTTTAAAGAAAAATTTCTTAAATTTGGGTATTTGCTACTGATTAAATTTTTTTCATCTAACAAAATTTTTCTTGATACCTCATCCAACGCTATAATAAATATTGGTGGTTTCGTTTCTTTAAAAATTTTTTTTTCTAAATTTGTTTTATTAATTTTATTTTCTAAATTTGCATATGGAAACTGAATAAATAATATTATTGTGTAAATAAAAGTTAAAAAAAATTTTTTTTTTACATTTACTTTTTTAAAAAAATAATAAATTAAAATAAGATAAATTAGAAATAAACCTAAAAAAAAAATAACTTTATTAAAAATAATTAGGTCATTTTTTAATAAAAAAAAAAATAAAATTCTAGAAGAAAAAAAAGATAAAATTATTATATTTAACCCAAGTAAAGATTTTATTATTATTTTTTTATCAAATAAAATATAACTAGAAAATAAAATTGGTAATATAATAAAATTAACAAGATTAAAATAAAGAAATCTAGAGTAATCTAATTGAAACTGGTATATATAATTTGATAAATAAATTAATAATGTAGAAGACAGAAAAAAAATATTTAATAATATTAAATCTATATAACTGGTGTATTTATGAAAAAATTTCATTTATCGGAAAATAAAAATAAACTAATTATTATTAGTTTATTTTTACTTTTTTTACCAAATAAAAGTTATGCATATTTAGATCCTGGTTCAGGATCCATAATTATCCAAGTTTTACTCATGATCGCTTTATTTTTATCTACAATTTATTCAAGAATAAAAAAATTTTTTTATGATTTACTAAATAAATTTAACAAGAAGAAAAAAGATAATAAATGATTTCCTCTAAATTAGAGGGTTTAGAATTTTTAAAAAAAAAAAATAAAACTCTCAGGTTCATTAATTCCAAAGTATATTCATGAATCTACATATAAAATTAAATTAAATAAAAATAAATTCATTTCTAAAATAAAAAAAAATTTTAAAAATGATATTATTATTAGATCTTCTGCTCACAATGAAGACACTATAAATTTTAGTAACGCTGGATCATATGTTTCTGAAATAGTATTTAAAAAAGACTTTAAAAAATTAGATTTAAAACTAGATAAAGTTTTAAAATTTTTAAAATCAAAAAAAGACAAAATAATTGTTCAAGAATTCATTAACAGAGTGGACGTATCTGGAGTCTTGTTTACCAGGGAAATTAACCAGTCTAAGCCCTATTATGTAATAAATTATGACGAGTCTAAAAGAACAGATCTCATTACTGCAGGAAGATTAAATCCATCAATTAAAAATTTATATATATACAAAAACACAAATAAAGTTCCAAAAAAATTTTCAAAATTAATTTTAAACACAAGATTGCTTCAAAAAGAATTGGGTAATAGAGATCTTGATATCGAATTTAGCTTAAAACGAAATAAATTATTTATTTTTCAATGCAGATATTTAAAAAAAGTTAGGCAAAATAAATACAATTTTAATGTTCCATTAAATAACCTATATAAAAAAATAAAAAAACTGTCTTCAAATCCTTTTGTTAATGGAAATAAAACAATATTTAGTAATATGTCTGATTGGAATCCTGCCGAGATGATTGGAACTAAACCCAAACCCCTATCCTTAAGTTTATACAAATTCTTAATAACAGACTCAATTTGGTCCCTACAAAGAAAAAATTATGGTTATAAAAATTTAAACCCAAATAAACTGATGTATAATTTTCTTGGGTCACCTTACATTGATTTAAAGACTGATTTAAATTCCTTTTTGCCAAAAGATCTCAATAAAAAAATATCAAGAAAAGTAATCAATTTCTGCATTAATAAATTAAAAAAAAATCCAGAATTACACGATAAAATTGAATTTGAGATAATTGAAACATTTTATAATTTTAATACTAAAAAAAAACTCTCCTTATTTCTTAATAAGAAAGAAATAAATGACTATAGCAAAAAATTGTTAAAACTAACTAATAACATTTTTACAAATAAAGAATTATTAAAAGAGGATATTAATAAACTTAATTCTTTGAGAGAAAAAGTGGATATTATTAATAGTAAGAAAATATCAGAAATTCAAAAAATATATTTTATAATGGATGCTGCAAAAACATATGGTTCATTACCATTTGCTGGTATAGCAAGATGTGCATTTATAGCAACATCTTTTCTAAGATATTTTAAAAATAAAAATATAATTAGTAATTTAGAATATCAAAATTTTTTTGAAAATTTAAGTGTCACAAAAAATTATAACAAAAAAGATTCAAAGAAACAATTCCTTAAAGATTATGGACACATGAGACCGTCAAATTACTCAATATCAACTCTAAGTTATAAAGAAAATTATAAAAAATATTTTGGAGAAAAATTAATTTTTAAAAAAAATTTTAAAATTAAGCCATTCTCTTTAAGCCTTAAACAAAAAATAAAAATTAACAATTTATTTCAAAAAAATGGGTATTATTTTAAAACAAATAAATTACTTAAATTTCTTAAAGAAAGTATATATTATCGTGAAAAAGGTAAAATAGAATTTATATATGCTGTTGACAATATTTTTAAAAACTTAATAGAACTTGGAAAAGAAATTAAAATTCAAAGAAATAGTTTAGAATATTTGGATATAAACGTTATTCTCAAAGCATATGAAAATTTAGGTTTCGATAAACTTAAAAAAACTATAAATAAAAATATTATTGAAAATAGAGAAAATTATAAAAAATACAAATACATAGCTCTACCAAATGTAATTACAAATGAAAATGATATTTATTCGTTTTATAAAGAAAATTCAAAAGGAAATTTCATAACAGAAAAGGAAATAAATTCTAAAATAATTTTTTATTCTAGTAAATTAAATTTGAAAAAAATTGTGAATAAAATAGTTTGTATCGAAAATGCAGACCCTGGTTTTGATTTTATATTCAATTACAAAATTAAAGGCTTAATAACAAAATATGGTGGTGCAAATTCTCATATGTCAATAAGATGTTTAGAAAATAATATTCCGGCATGTATAGGGGTTGGTGAAAATTTTTTTGATAATTTAAATTTTGAAAAAAATATTTATATGAATTGTAAAAAAAATATTATTAAACAATTAGTTTAATTTACAAATGATAAAAAAAATATTTATAACACCTTTTTTTGAGAGAAATACTTATAGAAAAATTGTTTACTCATTAAACGAGGAGTGGTTGAGATATCTTAAATCATTAAATTTAAAATTTGAAATTTTAACACCTTATAATATTGAAAAAATTGAGAAAAAAAATTGTGCTATAATATTAACTGGTGGAGGTGATCTTTATAAATTTAAAAAAAGAAAAGAAAATTTTTTAAGGGATATCTTTGAAAAAAAGGTAATAGAAATTTGTAAAACAAAAAAGATTAAAATTTTAGGAATATGCAGAGGAATGCAATTATACTGTTTAGTTGATAACTGCAAATTTTCAAAAACAAAAAAACATTATTTAAAAAAACAGCAAAAAATTAATATTAATAAAAATAATCTTCTAAAAGAAAAAAATATTTATGTAAATTCTTTTCACAATTTTAAAATTATGAAAATTTCAAAAAAATTTTTAAATTTAGGATATGCAGAAGACAAGTCTATAGAAATAACTATTTCAACAGACGAATTATTTTTGGGTTTAATGTTTCATCCAGAAAGAAAAAATTACAGTCAGAAAGCAATTGATAAATTGATAATTAATTGGCTTTTATAAATTATGAAGATTTGTTTTCTAGCTGCCGGGAGGAGTTCAAGAATATTTAAAAACATTAACAAGCCAAAATGCTTAATTAAAATTAACAAAAATACTTTAATTCAAAATTTAATTTTCAATTTAAAATATCTAGCTTTTAAAAAAATATCCCTTGTTGTTGGATTTCAAAAAAACAAAATATATAAAAATCTTTCAAAGATAAAAAATTTAAATTTTATTGAAAATAAAAAATTTGACAAACATGATATGCTTTATTCAATAAATTTATTTTTGAAAAAAAATCAAAATGATGACGTAATTATCTCTTATTCAGATGTACTCTACGATAAGTCTATAATTTTAAAGCTTAACAAGTTGAAAAGTAAAAAAATAGTTTTACCAGTTCTAACAAATTGGGAAAAGATTTGGAAAATAAGAAATAAAGAGATCAAAGATGATGCTGAAACGTTAAAAATTAATAAGTACGGAGAATTAAAAGAAATAGGTAAAAAAATAAAAAATCAAAAAATTAAATATCAATTTATGGGATTAATATTTATTCCAAAAAATAAAATAAAAAAATTCCTTAACATTTATAAAATAATTAAATCAAAAAAAATTCAAACAACAGAGTTTCTAAATTTATTGATTAATAATAATGAAAAAATAAAAATAATTAAATATGATAAATTTTGGTTTGAATTTGATGATATTGAGGATTTAAATTCATATAAATCACATATCAAAAAAAATAATGTTTAGAGATATATTAAAAATAATTATTTTTCTTTTATTCAAAAATAATAATTATTATATTTTTTTTAGTGAGAGTAATTTCACGCATAATTTTTTAGAAAAATATTTTTTAAAAAAAATTAAAAAAAAAATTCTTGTATTTAGTTTTCATAAAATAAATAAACGAAATAAAAATATTAACTATCTTTATTTGAATAATAATTTTGCTAGAGAATTATTTTTTACTTTTTGTAAATGTAAATTTTTTTATACTACAACCCCAGATATTGGATTTTTTATTTTTAGAAAATCAATAAATAAAAAAATAAAATATATTTATCTTCAACATTCAATGTTCAGCTTGAACGCTATATATAATGACAACTCTTTTATTAATTTTGATGCTGTACAATGTATTAGTAAAATGCAAATTGAAGAAATAAAAGAAATTAATAATTTAAATAAAACCAAAATTAAATCATTTAAATCAAAATATTTATTTCCTCACAAAAATCATAACATTGATCACAAATTTGAAATTTTAATAGCTCCAACCTGGTATACAAATTTTTATAGACAAGAATGTTTTGTAAAGCTTATAGATTTATTAAACAAACATAAAATCACTTTTAAAATTAGAAGACACAATATGTCGATAAAGAATAATGAACTAGATGATAAATTAATAAAAAAATATAACTTTGATTTTTATGAAAATGAAGTTGTAAATTTTAAAGATTTTAATTATCTGATTTCAGATTGGTCTGGTATTATTATTGAATATTATTTAATAAAAAAAAAAAAATCATTTGTAATAGATTTAAAACAAAAAATTAGAAATCGAAATTTTTTTTACTCAAAAAAAATTCCTACTGAAATAATGTACAGAAATACTTTTTCAAATAATTATGATGTTGATAAAATAGAAGATATGATCTTGGATATTATGTCAAATAAAAAAAATGAAATAAAAAAGTTATATTCTTTTTTTGGATATTAAAAATAATTACAAATTTAATTAACTAATAAGAGCTTAACATCTTGCTAAAAATTATTTTAATATTCTCTTTTTATTAAAAATAATTTTTTTACTATTAATTTTTTTTATATCTAAAAAGTTATAGATTCTTTTTATCTCACGATCGTATTTTCTTGCAAAATCTTCTAGGTTAACTGTAATAAAACTTTTCTTATCTAATAATTTTAATTTTTTTTCAATTTTTTTTAAAATTAATTTGAATTCTTTATCATTTTTAAGAATAATTGTTCTATTATCATTAGAGACTTTTAGGCCCCATTCTACTTTTTTATTTGAAAAATATTTTATAAAATATTGTCTTATTCTATCAAAATTTTTTAATTCATATAAAATCAGCTTATACTGAAAAATAAAAAATTTTTGATCTTTTAACTTAGTAAATATATCTGAAAAATCTTCAAATAATGTTTTTTTAACTCTTACTTCTGTTTTTCTTTTTATGGTTTTTAAATTTTTTTGGAAATTTTTTTTTTTTACAAAGATAAACTTTGAATAAGGAAAAACTTTTTTAATAATTAAAAAGTTAAGAATATTTCTAGGTTCTTTTTCTATAAGAAATTTTTTTTTTGATTTTTTATAAAATTCAAAAAAATTATTTCTAATATTGTATATTGCTTTATCGGTAAATTCTGCTTCTTTAAAATTATCATAATTTTTATTAATTAATTTTTCTCTCCAAATGAAATAAGGCTCAAGCCAAAGTGAAGAATCTATATTTTTTGAAAGTTGTTTAGAAAAAATTGTCGTTCCAGATCCTGGAAAACCAAAGATGAAAATATACTTTTTACCTAAAAATAGTTTATCTTTTTTGTGCATACAATGTATTAAGACAATAAGTTGATATCATTATGAGAAAAGGGTAAAAATATAATCTATATCTCAGATCATAATCAATAAAAGTTAAAACAAGAAATATCAATATAATTAATATATTTGAAAAAATAAAAGTTTGAAATTTTTTTTCAATAACACATCTTTTTAAAAGAAAAAATAATAATGGTGCATATAATAAAGTGAAGTAAAAAACTTTATAAAATTTATGTTGAATTGAATAATCAAAAAAGAAAATTGAGAAAGCATTTATTAATCTTAAAAGATAGATTTTTAGAAATGAGAAAGAACTATTATATTCAACAATTATTTTGTCGTCTATAACTATGCCTTGAAATAGTTTTTCTAAAAAAATTTTATATACAATATTAAAAATATGAATTTTAATTCCATTTTTATTAAATACATAGCTAATAAAAATAATTGTAAATAAAAATATCAAATATGAAAATAAAAATTTTTTTGAACTCAATCCTAATTTTTGTGATAATAAAAAGGATATAATAAATATTATAAATATTGATTGTGGTTTAATAAATAAACCAAATAGTATTAAAATTAAACATATTAATATTTTACTCTTTAAAAAAAAATATATTGCCGCAAGCATTAGTGAAATTAAAATAAGATCTGTTAGCGCATAATAAGTCCATTGGATAATTTCAAAATTGAGAAAAAAGAGTAGATAAAAATAAATATATTCAGCTTTTCTCTCTAATGTAATTTTAAAATGTTCTAGTATTTTCTGTGTAAAAAAAACAATTAAAAAAAAACTAAACAAATTTAAAATCTTATAATTTGTATTAAATTCACCAAATAATAGTAAAAATTTAAAAATTAAATATGATGTTGTATATAGCGGATCACTCTGATGAAATAATGATTTAAAAGAATTTATATTTTTTGCTGTATTTAAAAAAGTTTTTGAATCAGGTGAAAATATTAAATTTAACCTATAAAATAAAACAATTGATAATATTAATAACAATGCTCCAAAAAAAATATTCTTTTCTTTACTCATAGTTTATTTGTATATTTAAGAATAATTCATAGATCAATAATGAAAGAAATATTAAAAAATTTTAGTCCAATATTCAAATTTCTATTGTTAATATTTGTTTTCTACTATCTTGCAAATAACGTTAATTTTAATTTCATAGAAAAAGTTTATGAATATTACTTTATAATTTTTTTGCTAATTCCAGTTCTTTTTATAAAGATTTTAATAAATTCTTTCAAGATTTCTTATTTACTTAAAATTCTAAAGAGAAAAAAAGTAAAATTAAATAAGATATTTAATGTTTTATTTACAGCTCAACTATCAACAGCTTTTCCAGCTTCTTTTATAGCCTCTAAGACATGGATTGATACAAATTTAATAAAAAATTTTAAATTAAGTTTTAGAGAATATTTAAAATTTAATATTTTAATTTCTCTTTTCACACTACTAACATTTGTATTATTGTATTTTTTTAAAAATAATTCTCATCTATTTTTATATATTTATTTACCGTTTTTTTTTATTTTCCTTCTAATAAAAAAATACCGTAATTTTTCTTTGTACTTTTTTCTATTTATCTTTAATTTAATAATTAATTTTTCAATATCGTTTATTATAATTTCTTTTGTAGATATATCTATTCTTGAAGGTAATGTATTGAATATTTTATTTTCAACTGTAATTTCTAATTATTTAAACCTATTTTCATTTTTACCTTTTAATATCGGGTATTCACAAGTTGTATATAGTTTGTCTTTTGATCTATTTTCACTTCCTAAAGATCTTGCTTTAATTATTTCAACAATAAAACAAATTACTCAGATAATTATGGTATGTATTATTTTAATTTATATTTCAAAAAAAAAATAAGTTTATTTTACTGCTATAATTCCAACAAAATTAAACCATTTGAAAAATATATCCTTTTTTTTAAAACCAACAGTCTTTAATTCTGAATTTATTTCTCTTAAACTCATTAAATTCATACTTGATCTAAGAGATTTAGATTTATTTAATATTTGAGATGAGTTGAATTTATTTTGTATTTTAAAATCAAAATAAACTTGATTAAAAGTGTCTTCAAAGTCTGGGTAGGAAGATCTTATTTTATCAACAAATATAAAAGCTCCACCTCTATTTAAAGATTTGTAAATAATTTTAATTAATTTTTTTCTCTCGGTCAAATTTAAAAATGGTAAAGTTAAAATTGAAATAATTAAATTATTTTTTTTTAAACTTTTAATTCTAGTTAAATCTTTTTTAAAATAAGATATTTTTAAATATTTATTTATAGATTTTTTATTCTTTTTTTTTGCAATTTGTAGCATTTTAGAACTCTGGTCAATTCCTATTAATTGAATCGAATTATTTAATTTTAAATTTGATATTTTTTTTATTGTTTCTCCAGTAGAACAACCTAAGTCATAAGTTCTTGTTTTGTCTTTCAAATACCATTCACTTAACGAAACTACATAATTTTGAATATCATTATAATGTGGAACTGACTTTACAACGTGTTTATCAAAACTCTTGGATACTTTGTTGTTAAATTTCCAAGAATTTTCAATAGAACTTAAATTTTTATCAACTGTTAGTTTGCTCAATTGTATTTCTGTGTTAAAGATTTTTTTTAGATTAAAGATTATGATACGAAAAGCAATCAATTTAATTTTGGGATTATTTGGTTTCAAAATTCAGAAAAAAATAAATAGATCAATATTGAAAGATTCATTTATCAAAAGATATAATGATAGTAAAAAAATAAGTTCAAAAAAAATAGAGTTTTTCATAGCATTAGAAAATATTCTAATATTCATACTTAATAATAATTTAGAAGGTGATGTGGTTGAATGTGGAGTGTTTAAAGGGGCAAATTGCAAGTTTATTTGCAATTTTTTTAAAGAAAATAATTTTGAAGATAAAAAAATCTATCTTTATGATACTTTTGAAGGAATGCCACTAGCATCAGCTGAGGATATTAATATTAATTCAAAAAAAAATTACAATGAATATATAAAAAACATTGATAAAAATTCTTCTCAAGATAATTTTTATAGGTATGAAAGTATTAGTAACGTTCAAGAAAATATTTTATCAACGAAATATGATAAAGAAAAAATTTTATTTGTAAAAGGAATGGTAGAGGAAACAATTCCAAAAACTATTCCTAAAAAGATTTCTCTAGTTATATTAGATACAGATTACTATAAATCTACTATACATGAGCTTAAACATTTATACCCTTTAGTAGTTACAGGTGGAATTATAATTATTGATGATTATGGAACTTGGAAAGGTGTAAAAAAAGCTGTTGATGAATTCTTTGTTGATAAAAAAGATTTTAAGTTTTTTATAGATCACAAAACAATTGTACTGAAAAAAAACTAATCCTTCCAAATATTTTTATTTCTTGATGTAAAACCACCATAAATAAATTTTCTCCAGCCATTAGCAAATTTCATTTCAGATACCGAATGATAAGAATTTTTATTCGATAAAAAAAAAACGGCCCTATTTTTTTTTGGCTCAAGTTCTTTTATTTTTTTCATTGAATTGTCATTTATTATAAAATTGCCGCCAGTACCTCCAATATTATTTTTATCTTCTAAATAAATTAAAAAAGCAATTATTGTTCCATCACTATCTTTGTGTGGTTTTCTATTATATCCATTTGATGCAGATGAAATATCTAATCTCAAATAACAATTATTTTCTCTATTGCTTGCTAAGTTTATTTTACTTTTTATGTTATCTCTTAAGTAATTTATAACTCTATTTCTTGGTAAAGATTGTATAGATTCTCTTACATAGTGCATGAAATTAAATTTTAAATTACTTTTTTTGTATAAATTTTCTTTGTAAACTAAGGTTGAAAATTTTTTGTGATTTTGAGAATTATTTTCTACTAATAGATTTAAAATTTTACTGAAAAATACTTTAGTATTCACATTTTCATAAAATTCTTTCCAAGATTTATTTGTATTTATGTATTTATAAAAATCTGGATTTTCATTGGATAAAAAACGTCTATTAACCATAGTTTTTTTAAATTTAATAAATTCCTCAATACTTGGAAATTCTGCTAAAATTTTTTGTAAAAAATTTTCCTCAAAGAAATTGTCAAAAATAATTAAAGGATATGGCTCATCATGTTTTTGATAATTATTTAAATTAATCATATATTTTAATAATTAGTAATCTTATAGGTAAGAACAATCATGAAAGATAATAATAAATGTATTAAAGATATAAAAGGATTTTTATTATATTTTTTCATTGTTTGATATTTTTCTTTAAATTGATTAGTTAAATTTTTATGTGATAGACTTTGATTGTGTCTTCTAAAATAGGAAATTTTATTTTTTATTTTCAGTGGTTTTGAAATTTTAATCATTCTTAACCACATATCATAATCCATGTTATATTTTAATGTTTCATCAAAGTTTCCCGCATCATCAAAAAAAGATTTCCTCCAATATACAGAAGGCTGGGAAATGATATTATTTATAGACAGTAAATCAAAATTTAAAATTTTAAGTAAATGGCGTTTATAAAAATTTACAAATTTATTTATTATTAATTTTTCACCAATATTTTCACACAATCCAATTATCCATTGATCATATTGATTTTTATCAAATTTATTTTTAATTTCTATTAGTGCATTATCTGTTAGAAGATCGTCACTATTTAGATAAGATAAATACTTTCCATTTGCACTATTAAAACCTTGGTTGAGCGCTCTAGACAATCCAATTTGATTATAAATAATTTTTTTTGAAATATTATTTTGATCAATATTATGAATAATTTTTAAAGTATCATCATTTGAGCCACCATCTGAAAATATAAGTTCAATATTTAATGATGTATCCTGCTTTTTAATTGAGTTTATCGTTTCAACAAGATATTTTTCACTATTCAGGGTTGGAATAATTATTGAAAAATCAATACTCACTATGAGCGCTTTTTATATTTTTTCTTTTTAATACTTATTTTTTTTTCTATAACTAAATCATCTAGCTTATTACTTAATTCATTGATTTTTTTAAGCATACTTAAAATTATAAACAAAAAAATTAAAAATGTCGCAAATATTAAAAAATTAACAGGGCTTATTATCCCTACATAATTTGCTAATTTTTCAATTACACTAATATTTAAACTTAAAATAGATAAAAAAAATAAAGAAGTTAACCAAATTAATATATTATCGATTTTTATAAATTTTTTTTTTACAAGGTACAAAGGTAGTGCAAATAAAAATATCGCTGCAATATACTTAATCATGTAAATTATTTAGTATACGATTTAATACATAAAATAAAGTAATAAGAAAAAAATCTAAACCTCCAAAAAAATTTATACTAGAAATTCCACTATATCTTTTCCTTTGATCAATATTGATTATTGAATACTTTAATTTTAATTTCATTAATTTAATTATGATCTGAGGTTCGGGATATTTTATAAAATTTTCTTTTTTAATTTGTTTCATGACATTTAAATTAAAACCCATCATTCCACAATTGTAGTCATTTATTCTTAATTTTAAAGTTTTGTTAATAATATAATTAATAATTTTTTTACTAATAATTTTAAAAAAATTTTGTTGAAATAAAATTTTTCTGTTTCCAAGAACATAATCTTTTTTATCTAAAGTTTTAAATATATGTTGAATATATTTTGGATCATGTTCTCCATCAGAATCTATTCTGCAAAATTTTGAATAACTATTATTTAATGCATAATTAATTGCTAATTTTAAACAGAAGCCTATTCCAAAATTATTTTTCAAATTTATTATTTTTATATTTTTATATTTTTTTGAAAATTTAATTTTTTTTATTGAACCATCATTAACTATTAATATATCGAAATTGTATGATTTTATATTTCTTATTTCATTTAATAATTTATGTAGATTATCTAAATCATTGTAACATGGTATGAATAATAACTTTTTCAATTTATATAAGTAATTTTATTTTAGAATTTTTTTTGCCATTAAAAAATCTTCTTTTGTATCAATGGCTAACTTTGATCCTTTTCCCTTAATCATTTTTACCTTTATTCCTTTTTCTAAAAACCTTAAAATTTCAATATCCTCATATTTTTCATTAAAAGTTTTTTTAAGGCTTTTTCCAAATATTTTAAGACTTTTTTTAGTGAAACCATATACACAAATTTGTTTAAAACATTCATTAAATTTAATTTTTTTACTAGATGGTATTGGTGCTCTAGAAATATAAATAAGTTCTTTTTTTTCATTCACAACAACTTTTGGAACTGATTTTGAAAAAAAATCTGATTTGTTGAAAATCTTGCCAAAACAATTTATCACTGAGTATTTATTTTTAATGATTTCTTTACAAACATTTATTATGTTTTTTGGTTCAAGAAAAATTTCATCAGCTTGAACATTAATAATATATTTTTTGTTTAATTTTTTCGAAGCTTCACATACTCTATCGGTACCAGTCAAACATTTCTGCGATGTTTTTATAAACTTAATTTTTTTACTTCTACATAATTCTTGAATTTTAATGTCTGGTGTTGCAATATAAATAATTCTCTCATCAATTTTTTTTTTACAAATATTATAAACATATTCTAAAATTGTAATATTTTTAATTTTCATTAAGACTTTATTGGGTAACCTAGATGAACTGAGTCTTGCGGGTATTATTAAACAAAAATTTTTGTTATAGAATTTTTTATGCCTTTTCATATTTTATGAGTTAAATATATTTTAATTTATTGTTATTTTCCTCAAAAAATTTATTATTTAATACAGAATTTTGGAATGAATTTCTTTTAACTTCTAAAATAATATTGTCGGAAGCTTTAGCTTTACAATAATTTCTAATTTTTAAAGACCAACTCACATCTTCACCTTCTTTATTGTCTAGTAAATTTGAAAAAAGATTTTTAACAATAAATTTTTTTTTAAATACATATGATGTTCCATGAAAATACATATATTTTAAATTTCTCGAATTATAGGGTGCAAATGATTTTCCAATATTTGGATAATCGATATACATCCAATCAAGGTATCTTTTATTATCTTGTGTTAATAATTTTGGACAAATAATATCATATTTATTTATTTCTTTATTTAATTGCTTTAAATTAATTTTTTTTGGCATCGTATAGTCTAAAGTCATAACTATATTGTGATAATTACATTTAGAAATTCCTAAATTTCTTTTAAAACCTAAAGTAAAATCTGATGAATTTAAATTAATTAATTTAATTTGATTATTTATTTTTTTTAATTTGGAATTATCACATACAATTATTATTTCATATTTTGTATTTTTAAATTTTTTTTGATAACGAAGAACGTTTTTTAAGTTTTTCCTGGTTAATACTGTAGTCAAAAAAATTATAGACCAGCCTTTATATTCCTTTTTATTAAATGTTAATTTAATTTTTTTTTTTAATATTAAATTCTTTAATTTCCAAAAAAATTCTCTTAAAAAAAAAATTTGAAGCATTCTCAAAAATTTCTGAGCAAAATAGTTATAGGTAAGGAAAGAAGTTATTTTTTCTAAAGCCACAATAGATTATTAATCTAATGCTTTTGTAATTTCTTCAACCATTTTCTTTGCATCTGCAAATAACATTAAAGTATTTTCCTTATAAAATAAGTCATTATCAATACCGGCATATCCTGGAGATAAGCTTCTTTTAACAAACAACACTGATTTAGTTTTTTCTACATCTAAGACTGGCATTCCGTAAATGGGACTTTGCGGATCAGTTTTTGCCACTGGATTGGTAACATCGTTAGCTCCTATTACGAAAGCGACATCGGCGTTCGCAAAATCATTATTTATTTCTTCTAATTCAAATACCTCATCATATGGAACATTTGCTTCTGCCAATAAAACATTCATATGACCAGGCATTCTACCGGCTACAGGGTGTATAGCATAAGAAACTTTAATATCATTTTTCTTTAATGTGTCCACCATCTCTCTTAATGCATGCTGTGCTTGAGCTACTGCCATACCATAACCTGGAACAATAATAACTGAAGACGCATTTTTCATTAAGAAAGCTGCATCATCTGCATTTCCACTTTTTACTGGTCTTTGTTCTTTACTTGAGGTACTGGTTGCACCATCTGCTGCTCCAAAACCTCCTAATATAACATTAAAGAATGATCGGTTCATTCCTTTACACATGATATAAGATAAGATTGCACCCGATGATCCAACGAGTGCTCCTGTGATAATTAAAGCTGTATTTTCTAAAGTAAATCCAATTCCAGCCGCAGCCCAGCCTGAATAAGAATTTAGCATAGAAATTACTACCGGCATGTCTGCTCCCCCGATAGGGATAATTAATAAGAAACCTATTAAAAAAGAAACAGCTAATAGCATCCAAAATAAATTCGATGATTGGGTTGAGCATAATAAATAAATTAAAACAACTATAGAAATTAATATTATTGCATTAAGAGGATGCTGGCCCTTAAATGTAATTGGCGAACCGGACATAATCCCTTGTAATTTTAAGAAAGCAATGACTGATCCTGAGAATGTTATTGCCCCAACAGCGGCTCCTATAGACATCTCAATTAAACTACCCAGTTTTATATCTCCTGGTTTTCCAAGATTAAATGCTTCGGGATTTAAAAAAGCAGATATTGCTACAAATACTGCAGCTAAACCAACCAAACTATGAAATCCAGCAACTAATTCTGGCATAGCTGTCATTGGTATTCTATAGGCTATAAATGCTCCAATAGAACCACCAACTAAAATAAATATTAATACAAAAATAAATCCAGTTGAAAAATTACCTGTAGATAAAAATGTTACCGTTACAGCGATAATCATTCCTAATATTCCAAAAAAATTACCCTGTCTTGATGTTTCAGGTGATGATAGCCCTCTCAAAGCAAGAATAAACAATACACCCGAAACTAAATAAAATAATGCAGATAAATTTGAAGAGATCATTATTTATCCTTTTTCTTTTTCTTATACATCGCTAACATTCTTTGCGTTACTAAAAATCCACCAAAAATATTAATTGCTGCTAATGCTATTGCTAAAAAACCAAAAACACTCGAGTTATTAAAAATACTCTCAGAATTTCCAGCCAGACCTGCAATTATAGCTCCAACAATAATTACTGACGAAATTGCGTTAGTAACAGACATTAAAGGTGTATGTAGAGATGGTGTAACACTCCAAACAACATAGTATCCAACAAAAATTGAAAGGATAAAAATACTTAGTCTAAATATTAAAGGATCTATTTCCATAACTTATTTTATTAATGTTTTTTCTATAATTTCATCATCTAAATTTATATTAATTTTGTTATTCTCTTTATCGAATAAGTTATCAACAAAATTAAAAACGTTTTTTGCATATAAACTTGAGGCAGAAACAGGTAATTTATTCAAAATATTACTTTCTCCCATTATTTTTATTCCATTATTTTCAACAATCTTATTTATCTGTGTAAATGCAGTATTTCCACCTTGAATTGCAGCTAAGTCATATATAACTGATCCAGATTGCATATTGTTCATCATATGATCTTTAATTATTAAAGGTGCTTTTTTTCCTGGTATTAAAGCTGTACAAATTACTATATCAATTTTTTTTAAAGTTTCAGATAAAAGTTCTTCTTGTTTTTTTTTAAAATCTTCTGAAGCCTCTTTCGCATACCCACCTTCAGTTTCTAAATTTTCTGAACCTTCTACGGTAAGAAATTTACCACCCAAACTCTCAACTTGTTCTTTTGAAGCCATCCTAACATCCGTTGCAAATACAATTGCACCCATTCTCTTCGCTGTGGCTATAGCTTGAAGCCCAGCAACACCAGCCCCAACTACCAAAACTTTAGCAGCTGGTATTGTGCCTGCCGCAGTCATCATCATAGGTATAGCTTTTTCAAAATTTGCAAACGACTCTATTACAGCTTTATATCCAGCTAAATTTGCTTGAGAAGATAAAATATCCATTGATTGTGCTCTTGTTATTCTTGGAAGTAATTCGAGAGAAAAAAGGTTAATTTTTTTTTTTGCAAGACTTTTTAATTTTTCATTATTCTCGTAAGGATTTAAAATACCTATTAACGTTTGATTTTCTCTTATGTTTGAATATTTTTCATCAGATAACATTCCAAGTTGAACAAGTATGTCGGAAGAGGATAAAATTTCTATCTCATTATTAATAATTTTTGCACCTAATTCTTTATACTGCTCATCTTTTATTCCAAGATGAGAACCATAATTTTCACTTAACAATACTTCAAAACCTAAAGATATATATTTTTTTAAAATATCAGGTGTTACAGCTATTCTTTTTTCAAGTTTTTGATTTTCTAAAATAGAACCGATTCTCATATATATAAAACCTTACAATAAGAATATAGCCATAAGAACTAAAACAGTAATAACAGCGACAGTTCCCCACAGCACAAATTTAGTAAAATTATTCCAAGTATTCTTATGGTTTTCGTTATCCATAAAAATTATTTCTGTCTTGCTTTGAATTTTGGATTTGTTTTATTTATAACGTAGACTCGACCTCTTCTTCTTACTAATTTAGAATTAAGATCTCTTTTTTTTATTGATTTTAGTGAACTTTTTATTTTCATAAATTTTCGCTTCTTATTAAACTAACTTTTAGTGATATACAATTATTATTTTATACAAAATATTAATATTATTTGATCAATTTAATTTTCTCTTTAATTGCCCAAATTGCTATTCCTGCAGGATAAAAATAAACAATACTAAGCCAGTTATTAAAAAAATTGCCACTAGGTATAAATGGCCAAAAACTCAAATAAATTGAGACTAATATAGTTATTGTAAAATCATTATATTTTGGTTTTTTTTTCATACTTCGTATGAAATGAGAAAAAAACTCTAAATTTAATTTAATAAAAATTCCAACAATAAATAAAAATCCTATTAAACCTATTTCAGAAATAATTTGTATATATGTGCTATGAGGATGAGGGCTGCAAGTATAATCTGAAATTTTGTAATCTTTTTCATTACAAAATTTTCTAAAATTTTTTATACCCACTCCTAAAAAAATATTATCTTTAAACATTCTTAAAGCAGAAATATAATGTTCCTCATGCTGCCTTGAAAAAATTTTAATATTATTATCTAATAAATTTGTAGATTTTTCAACACTATCATCTTTTTCAAACTTGGGTAATTCTTCAACTGAAGTCATTTCTTCAATAGTAATATTAACAATCCTGTTCCTTAAAGTTTCTGAAAAACTTAAAACAACTAAGACTAAAATTGTTGTTAAGAAAAATATTTTTTTTAAAAAAATTTTATTTTCATAAATTAAAATAAATTTTAATATCAAACTTAATAAAATTAAAAAAATTGCAGTTCTTTCTCCAGATAGAAAAACAACAAATACTGAACTCAAGCTTAATAATATTAGCAAGTACTGTTTTTTAAAATTATAAGTTACAATAAATAAACCAAATAGTATTGGGTAAAATCTTGATACATAACTACCCATAATTAGTTCATCACCAAAAAAACTTGAAACTCTTGGACCTGGATAGTGTAACTCAAAACCTAAGATATTTTTTCCAAAAAGAAACTGAATAGTAGCATCAAAAAAAATTCCTAAAAAACAAATTAACAAACACCAAAAAATTTTGATTAATAATTTATTGTCTTGTTTTAAAAAATATACAAATGCTAGAGTAAATAAACCAAATCTAATATATGTGATTGCTATTCTAAATGAATCTAAATTATAATTATTTATAAGACTATTTATAACAAGATAAATATAAAATAAGAAAAAAAATTTAAAAAAAATATTATCAAAAACCTGAAAATTTTTTTCTCTGATTATTTTAATAACAAATAGAATTGAAACTATTGTTACAGCTAAATCACTCAGGAAAGGTCCAGTTATCAAAAAAAAAGGTATTAAAAAAATTAAGATTTTAGGGAATTGTATAAAAATAACTTTATTCACTTAAAAATATATTTACATGGATAATGTTTTAATCTTATTATGTTTATTTTTGTTATATGGCAAATACTTTTAAAATGCCTGGCAACGACCTACTCTTCCATACCTTAAGATAAAGTACCATCGGCGCTGAAAGGCTTGACTTCCGAGTTCGGAATGGATCGGGTATTACACTTTCGCTATAATCACCAGGCAAATTCTTATACAAAATAAAAAATTAAAGTCAAAAAGAAAGTAATCTATTTTTTTAAATTATAATAAATTAAACCAAAAAAAGATGTGAATTGTATAATTATTGCAAAAACTGGATCTAAATAATCATAAATAATTAATAAAAAGGGAAAAAAACACAAAAGTAAATAAATCAAAATCGTAATAAATAGGTTGTTATTTTTTAACAGAATATGGTGAAAATGATTTAAATCTTTTTCAAATGGACTTTTTCTTAGGTACAATCTCCAACAAAATAATCTTACCATATCTAATATTGGAATTAAAACTAATGATAAAAATGATATGGCTGTAATAGAATTATCTCTTTGGCTATTTAAATACAAAATTAAATATGGGAAAAAAGCGGCCAGCATAAGTGATCCGGAATTTCCAAAGAATAATTTTTTTTTAAAATTAAGAAATGTAATAAATGATGTGAAGATTATTAAATAAAAGATAAAATTTTTAATTTCTATTTTCATATTAAAACATAGAAGAAGAATAATCAAAAACGAAATTGCATAACATCCAAACAATCCATCAATCCCATCCAGTATTGATAACGAATAATGATAAGCTAAAAAACTTAATATGCTAAAAATTAAAGAAATTGAAAATAAACTCAATTCAAAGGAAAAAAAATAATTTTCAAAAATCAATAAGTTTGTTTTAAAAAAAGATATACTTTGAAAAAGTAAAATATTAAATATAGTAATAAGAAATAATTTTTTTTCAGCTTTGATATGTAAAACATCATCAATGAAACCTACAAAAAAAGCAAAAATAATTCCAATTATAAAAATTAATAAAACTTCATTAATAATTTTATTTTCCAAAATATTTAAACTATTTAATAATATATAAAAAAAAATTGAAACAAAAATTAAAGGGCCACCAGTTAAAGGTATTTTCGTTTTATGAATCTTATTTTTTCCTGGCTTATCAACCAATTTTGCTATTAATATTAATCTAAGAAATTTTTTTTCTAAAATAAAATATATTATTACTTGTAATAAAACTAATAATGATAACTCAGTAATTAACATTTTTTTTAAACCAATTTACAAATCTTTTAATGCCATCTTGTATTTTAACTTCTTTGTTTAACAATTTATATTTTTTTAGTTTTTTTAAATCAGCTTGAGTTTGTCTAATATCACCCATTTGTAGTCCTACATATTTTTTTTTTGCTTTTTTATTGCAATATTTCTCTATAAGTTTAATCAAATTTAACAATTTTATTTTATTTCCACCTGCAATATTTAAGATTTGAAAATTACTTTTGCTAAAAACTGATTTAATTTTATTTTTATAAATTAGTTCGTAAAAAATATTTTTTATTATATCGACATGGGTAAAATCTCTAACATGATTGCCTTTGTTAAAAATAATTATTTCCTTACCAGATAAAATATTTTTTGTGAATTTAAAGATAGACATATCTGGTCTACCAAATTCCCCATATACAGTGAAAAATCTTAATCCAAGTGCATTTATTCCGTAATATTTACTGAATGAATATGCTAAGTTTTCATTAAAAATTTTTGATGACGAGTAAATAGTTAACGGAGAATTTATATTATCATTTTCTGACCAAGGAAAACTTTTTATGTCTCCATACACAGAGCTAGTTGAAGCAAAAATTATATTTTTAATTTTTTTTCTTAACATAAAACTAAGTAAGTTAGAGAAGCCTATAATATTGCTATTTATGTAGCTCTCTGGATTTTTAAAAGCATATCTTACTCCGGCTTGAGCAGCTAAATTAATTACTAAGTTAAATTTGTAATTTCTTAACTTATTAAAATTTGATTTTTTCGATATATCAATTTTTAAAAATTTAAACTTCTTATATTTACGCAATATATTGAGTCTTTTTATTTTCAAGCTTTTATCATAATAATTATTTAAATTGTCAATCCCAATACAATCATAATCATTTTTCAAAAGCATTTCTGTAACATGAAATCCGATGAATCCTGCGGCACCAGTAACTAAAACTTTATTTTTTAATCGTTTCATAAAATTGATTATTTACTTTTGAGCTTAAAAATTTTTCTAAATTTAAAAATGAATTATTTTTATAAATATTTAATTTTTTTTTGTTTTTAATCATAAATATAATTTTATTTGCTAGGTCTTCTGCATTTTTTTTTTTAAAAAATATTCCATTAGGTTTCTTTATATTTATCAGATATTTGTGGCCAGGAATATTAGATAATAACAATGCCTGATTGTATGTCATTGCTTCAAGGGCTGTTTTGGGAAGACCTTCACGATGTGAAGGCAAAACAAAGACATGTTTATTTTTAAAAACTTTATTTAATTTAAAATTATAATTTATTTCTGTCATAAAACAATTTTTAAATCTTTTTATATTATTTTTTAATTCTGCACGACTAATTGACGATGGATTATTGTCAAAAAGACCATACATGTATATTTTATATTTATTTTGATATCCCTTTTTATTAGTAATTTTTATTGCTTCAAATAGCTGTTGTATACCTTTGTCGTAATTAAATCTAGAATAATAAACAAAATTTATAGTATTTAATTTTGACTTTATAGATTTTTTTTTTTTATTTATTTGTATTCCAGATCCTAAAATAATTTTAGTTTTTTCTATTAAATTTTTTTTAACTATTAAATCTCTATCAGCACTATTGTAAAAAATAAAAAAAGAATTTTTTTTTGATAATATTAAATTATATATGTACTTAAGAAAAAAAACAGATATTTTATTTTTTTGATTAAAATATGAACCTAAACCAGTAAATACAAAAATATTTTGTTTTGACTTTCTCAATAAAGAAACTAATCCAAAAACTAAGTTCAAATAAGAACCAAATATAATATTTATTTCTCTAGGCTTGATTTTCAGTTTATTATAAAAATTATAACAATTTACTAGCAATGATTTAATATTTTCTTTATTTCCTGAAAGATTTAGCTTTTGAACAGTTAAATTTTTTTTTTTGAATTTTTTTTCAATTTTTTTTATGTTGTTTGGAGAATAAATTTTTATATTTTCACCTTTATTCAACAGAAAAAAAACTAGATTTTCTCTTAAAGAAAAGAAGCTTGAGCCAGAATTAATAATAAAATTAATCATTAAATAATTTTTTACTATAAGCAACTAAACAACTTAAAATAATAGTAATATTAAAAACACTATAAGGAAATATATATCTAAAATAAGTAAAGAAATTCGATGTCACCAAATCAATAGCCAATAAAAGAGGAGCAAATAGAATAGGAATTAAAATGATTATTAAGGAATTTTTAAAATTTTGTTTCTTATAAAAGAAATAAAAATAAACTAAAATTATAAACAAAGCACTCGTTATCAATTTATATATCGAAAAAACACTAACAAGCAAATTTTCATTAAATAATACAGGCATAAAATAACCTTTGACAAGTGAGATGGGCAAACTTAAAAAAACATTGCTAGTACTTGTAAAACCTTCATTTCTTATAATATTTTTATTTTTAGTATCAACATTTTCATAAAGTGTCGCATTTTTAATACTATAAATTTTATATGCTAAATTATTTATTTTTTTACATAAAAATAAATTGATATTATTACAATTTAAATCTTCAAACTGGCTTGCAGTTTTTTTTTGTTCTGGTGGTGTGGGAAATATAATTTCCTCATCTATGTTAGTTTGAGAAACACTAGAAACAATTACGTCATCAACACTAATTTCTTTTTTATATTTTTTACCTTTAATTCCACTTACATTCTTTTTAATAACCTCTAAAGAATCTCCTACAATGCTTTTTACATTATGTTTTAATTTTGGTAATAAATTATAATTAAAATTAATAAAGATAATTGTTATAATTATAAATTGAATAAACGAAATTAAAATTTTTATTTTTTGCCTATTAAATATTAACATAAATAATAAACTTATTAATTGTGATGCATAAATTATCATTAAGTATTCATGCTTTATGGTATCTATTAAAGAAAATGATAAAATTAATAAAAAAGAAAAAAACAGATAACTTTTTATATTAAAATTTTCCTTATAAATTAATATAAAATTTGAAAGTATCACTAAAAAGCTCAAAAGAATTATAGGCTCTTTATAAAAACTTAAAAAATAAATTAAAACAAAAGGTAATGATAAGACATTTAATGCAATTAAAATTGATTTTTTTTTTTCAAATTTAAATAGATTGTCTACTATAAAATAAATTAAATAAGCTACCATTAAAAAAATTATAAGATTTATAGCCAAAATAAAATGAACTATATAATAGTCATTTGAAAAAAATTTAATGTATATGTCAACATACGGCTCAACAAACACCTTTTGTTGCACAGAGTATTCATTGAGGTATTTAATAACTAACAATTGTTTCACTTCCAATTCAGCATTTAAAAATTTATCAGATCTAAAATCAATTTCTACAACATCATTTAATTTAAATGATGAGACATTCAAGTTACTTTCATTTATATTTTTGATAATCTCTTTCAATTTAAACTTAAGCAAAGTTAATTGAGCAAAGTTTTTAATATATGTATGATTATCAATGTCGATATAGGGAATAAATAAAAATTCATTTTTTTTTTTATGAACTGATTTACAAACATTATAAAATTCATCTAAGTCGTAAGCAAATTGTCTAATATTAATTTGACTGGTTTTATTTCTCTCAGTTTTCTTCTCATGGAGAATAAAACAATTAAATCTTATTATTGAATTTTTTGTTTTATAAATTTTAGATATCGAAAAAATTGAGATTGATAATATTAAAATTAAACTAAGAATTAATAAATTTCTCGTATTTTTTAAACCATTGAAAAAAAACATAAAAAGACCAAACTTGATAGGATAACTTATAATCATTATTATTAA
>MDSV01022171.1_pt1 | contig 26936 bp, 20 predicted proteins | sample 810851 | NCBI WGS metagenome assembly MDSV01 (sample SAMN05326640, study PRJNA326480) | marine metagenome | isolation source: seawater | place: Atlantic Ocean: North East | collected 2012
ATCAGCCAACCTTTTTCATTTACTTTGGTCCCATCAACATCAACTCTATTTCCATTTTCATCAACTAGAGAAAGTTCTTCGTCAACAAATTTGTACTTTTTGAGAAACTGATTTTCTGGGAGGCTTTCCTCGTAGGATCTGTCCAATCTATAGACAAGCTCTCCGAGGGCAGCAGCTGCATTAAATGATATTTCATCATCAGATCTATCATTATAATCCTCTACATTAGCATACACTTTATTCTGACCTGTTCCGTCATAAGTGCATTGCGAAACTAGGTAGTTAAATTTAGCATTATCAGCTAACCCTTCTGCTGTATTAGACTCTAATGAGATCTTCTCAGAAATGAGTTCTCTTAACCCAATTCTTAGCTTTCTAAGCTGAATTGCTTTTTCCTTACCCTCAGACAGTCTTAGTGTAGTTCCATTTTCATTTTTTCCTGAAGCAATTTGACTTTCAAGCATTGCTATCTCTTGTAGAATTCTGGTTTGCTCAATTGCCTTTTCTGAAGTCCAAATGCCTTGAGCTTCCATAAATTTTTCCAAAGCGACCTTAGTGAAAATGCCATCTTTAACAGCCTGAGTCCACACTTTAGATCCAACCATTTGTGCTTTTTCTAGCTGGCGAGAATTTGGTCTTTTTACCACAATGTTAATTTTCTCTCCTTCGTCAGTTTTTACTTCTACTTTTTTTTCCTTAATACTCATTTGTATCCTCTTCTTTCTTTTGTTCTATCTTAAATTCATAATAGTTTATTTTTTCCTTAATAATAAAACTTTTCATATCTACGTCGATATTCCTAAGTTGATAATTACCCTTGTCTAGTATTTCAGAACGAGCTTTATTATACAAATCTTGCATTCCTGCATCACTGTCTAATATCTCTCCAAAATACTTTTCAAAAGTACTCAAAGCACCTATCATAGTAGTTTGTATTTTTTTCTTAACTATTTTAGAAAGTTTGTCTTCTCCAATTCTTTCTAATCGCTGCTGTCTAACTTCCTCGTATTTCTTCATTAATTATATCCTCACTTCCTGTCTCCTGTTCGTATAGCATGTTTTTCTGCACTTGTATTTGACCACGAAATTGTTTCGTCCTCGCTATCAAGTATTTCTTTTTGTAAATTTTGAACATACATTCTTTGCTTGGTTTCATTTAAGTCGTATATTTCTTTATTTGTAAGATCTTCTGATTCCATCAAAACAACGTGATCAGAGTTATTATTATGTTTAGCTAATTTAGCTTCCGTTTCTTCTTTAAGCTTTTCTCTTGCTACTTTTCTTCTACTCCAAACAAACCAAGCGTCTATTACATCGTGGTCTTCATAAAAATCATCTTCTGGCGAATCCATAGATTGACGAATGTTGTCGTAAGTAATAGACCATAACATTATATTTTTTTGATTAATGTTAAACTCATGCTCATGATTGTAAAACAAAGGCTTAAAATCTTTTAAAACCCACAGACTTCTCCAAGGATCATTGAGAGATAAATCTCTAATTATACTATCTTTAAAAACAGACTGATGGTATAAAGATTGTAAATACCTAGAGTTTCTATTGCGTTTTCCTCTACATAATGAGAGTTTTGGTAAAAGCCAAAAAAGCCTTTTTGTTTCCGCAAAATTTTCACAAGTGTTTTCATGTAAAGAATACTTTACGCTATTCATTTGTGTTATTTTATTTTTGAGTAATCCTATTCGCTTTTTATGGTCTTTTAGTTTTTTCTTATCCTTCCTCTCTTGATATAATTCTTCCTGCGCATCTTCTAAAGTTTTTTCAAGTGTTTCTAAGTCAATTTTATTTTTAAAAGTAATTATTCCTGTGTTTTCTAAAAATTTAAAAGAATCTTCAAGGGTCATTAATTCCTGAGATAAAGCTTCTGTATAAGCTTCCCTATAGACAAACATAGACTCGTTATACAAGTCTATGCTCATCGGTTTAAGTTTTATATTCCTAGAAAGATACATATAGCCAGATCTAATTTGTCCAACTATAAGCTCCCTTTCATAATGATCCATAATAAATTTGTTTTAAGTAACGTGTTATTTATGCAGGTTTTGCGACTCCGTTTGAAGTTGTAGTGCCACGTATGTTGTTAAAAGAAGTAAACGATTCACTAATAGTAACAACACCACCTCCAGTGTCGCCACCAGACCAGTTTTGTGATTGAAGTTTAGCTCCTGAAATGCCAACAGCAAAAGAAGGCACTGTGCCTGCGCTTGTATTAAGCGTCTTGTGTGTGGCATCGCATGTTGAACCAACCCTTCTCGCACCGCGAATTTCAACTAACCTACCTTTACCAGCAGTAATATCACACTCAGTGTCAGCAGTGATTCTAGTCATGATACCGTCTGCCGACATTACATGTCCACCGGCGGTAAGTGAAGTTGTATCAACCGCATACTCTACTTCTGCTGTAACTTCCACAGGGAAAGATGCATATCTGATATATGGACCTTTTCTTCCCATTTCCAAAAGGTCTTCTCTACCAATGTCAACACTAATAGAAGCACTTTGAACTCTATTATAGTAATTGCCTGCTACAATAGCGTCTACAGTATTGTCTGACTGAATGCTTCTTGATGCAAAACCAGTATCTTGTCTTCTAAACACACCAGAAGGACTACTTGTTGCGGGTTGAGGAATTTTCGAGCTAGAACTTGTTCCAGAAGGAATGACAAAAAGGTTAATACCAGCAATTCCGAGAGATTCAGTTACAGCGCCATCAGTTTGAGCGCTAATAGAATAACTACTAGTAAAACCATCAACCTGTATACCGTAACGGTTAGCGCTACCAGCACTGATATTGGTCATAACGCCACCATCAGCATTAACACCAAGTCTAAGGCTCATTCCCACATCATTACCGAGTCTACTCATATTAACGCCATAATCATTGCCTGACGCACCAAAAACTTCCAATAAAGATGGGCTGTTAAGTGGAAGCGCTCTCTCTAAAGTGGCTTCACACGAAGGAGAGCCTTCAATATTTTCAAAAATCTGTAAATGACCAAGTTCAAAAATTTGTTCAAATTCTACATTACTTGAAAATCCTACGCTTTGAACGCCATCTAATATTCTCTGTTTATATTTAACACCGCCTGCAACTGCAATTGTGGAACCATCCGAAAAATTCGCTGATTCGCCTAATTGTCCGTAAGGGTGAATACCTACCGCTTGTGAAGCGTAATATGTTCTGCCTGCCATAGTAAATCTCCATTTTATATTGTGAGTGGTTGCGCAACTCTCTGTCTATTTATACACAAAAAGTCACTAAAATTATGTTTTTATTGTTTCCATAGTACATCTAACAATCCCTATGAATAAATTAGAATTTATAATCTCCATACCTTGAACAGAAGAGTTCTTTAAAGTAACCAATGAGCCACTTTTTGGATATTTGGATACTAAATCAGGATATACCAACGCTTCAGGATTGGGAGATCCTCTATAATCTAGAGGTATTTTGTTGCTTGAAACTACTTGGTTAGAATCAAAAAGTGCAAATTTTGTATCATTTTGAAAAGATACAATATCTAACATTTGATTTCTACTAATTTCATCTTCTGCTACGCAGTGAAAAAGAACGTCTGTATCTACAATCTGAGATAAAGTACCCATTTCTAGGGGTTTCATTGTTCTTCTGGGTACAATTTCTATAGCCATAGCTGGTAACTGAACTGTGAATTCAGGTATTGTTGGACTAGTCACAGAAGTGTCTAAATCTAAGCTGCGGTATTGAATCTCCCTCAACCACGGTAAAGCAGAGGCGTAAACAACATTAATATATTTGTAACTATGCTCTACTTGCACTTTAGTACCTGTGGGAACAGGATTGTCGAATATCAACCTTCCATTAAAATAATCTACATGATGAGCGTAAGTCCCAGCTGTGTCGTTGGCATAGAATACATCATCTACATATACTCCAGATATTCCCGGATGATCATTGTCTGACCCTACCAATGGGGATGGAGAATTGTCAACCCCGGATTGCCAAATCCAATTTTTTCTAAACCCTTCCCAAGCCTGTCCGGGAAGATAGTTGGGGTTGTTTGATATTTGTAATAAGCTATAATCGTTACCAGAAAAATCTTGTTCTCCAAGATTTGAATTAAAGTAATTACCTTTACACAAAAGATTCCAATCATAATACTGAACGAGATTATCTTGAAGCTCATTCATCATTAAGGAATCAAACACATTATCAAACCCACGTAAGCCCATTATATATACCTCGTAAATATATTTTCTAGCTCTGTTTGAAATTCTTTGTTAAATAAGGCTTTACTGATAAAATTATTTTCAGAATCACCTGAGTGTTTAGGAGGAACTCTCCAAGAGCCTCCCAGCATCATACTGCCTCCACCGGATCTACCGAATCCAGTTTTTGCATTATAAGTATAATTTGACACTATAATGTCGTCTCCACGGGTTAGTAGCCACCTTAACCAATGTAAATCTCCTTTACCGTATAACACATGACCTACTGGTAAAGATAATAACTTGTCAATAGCATTATGAGCTATATAAAACTCTATACTACCTTTTAATTTATTGTTTAACTTGTTAAAACGAAATTGCGTATCCTCTGTTATAATGCTTACAATTTGAGATGCAGCTAATGGACCCTGACCGGGATTTAATCCCAGCTCTGCCGCCAAGCCTCCAGCATAGTAATCAGATAAGGCTATAATAGTATCTTGACTTGATATTGATCTTTCTACAGCTTGTTTAACTTTTTCTACGACAGATGGTATAGTTCTAATAATTCTTTTATTGATCTCTCCAGCTAAAGCAGCAAAACCAGCTGTTTTTATTTCCTTTTCAGCATTTACCAAACTTAAACTTATACTCATGAAGATCTCTGCCAGAAGCAAGTAAAATACCTATTTTGTTTTATTCCCATAGGCGTGTAATCACCCCACCGTATAAATCTTTTATCCTTAAAAAAATGAAGATCGCTGTTAACTATAAGTTTTTTAGCAGTTAATATCTTTTGTAAGTCTGACATCTTTGCGATAGTTTGTATAATACCGTCAGGCATCTGCATCGTGGGTGAAATATTGATAAATTCTTTTGGGTCATGATATACTTTAAGTTGTATGTCTGTGAGCGTTTCTACTTCTTTAATAGTCTTAGTGCCTACATTATATCCACCACCACCACCATTAACACGTATACTGTTAATATCTGGTAGATTATTATCGGGTGTTCTAACGATGACTTCTTTCTTTTCTATGGAAACCAATTGACAAGGTATGCCAAATATATTAAAAGTGTCATCTATTAATTCATAATACTTATCGAATACAGATTGCGAAATATTAAGTGTCATCTTGCCAAATAGCCTTTGCGTGAATATGGTACTTCATTTCTACTTGAGACGAGGAGGATGTACCAAGAGGATTGTAAAATACACCAGAAACATAATCATCTACAGTGTCAGCAGGAAAGGCGTAAGTCAGAACAATCTTATCAGACAACGCTTTCTCTGGCGAGATAGTTACAGCGTATTCGCCACCAGCAACAACGCCGCTAACGTAGAAGCCTTGATAGTGAATATCGTTAGCAGCTATAGCTGGAACGGTACTAGTTACGGACTTTGTAATACTACAACCACTTGGTCCACAAGCTATACCACTAGCTATGCCGCTCATTAATGGTCCAGATTCTTGCAGTACAATATCCTTTGTTTTGGTAGCTATTAAATCTCTAAACAAATCTAGCTCATCTTCAATTGCTTGAGTCTGATTAGTACTAGCGGTTTGTAGGTCTGAAACACTTGTGTTAAGGCTATCAGCAAGACTGTCAAAATTAGTTGTGATACTAGAAACTTGTGCATCTGTATAATCTTCAGCCTTTTGCTCTAAGACACCAGAGGTGGTTTCTAGTACGGTTGGTGTAATATACAAAGAGCTAAGATCTGGAATATCGTCAATATGCAACAGTCGAAATCTAGGATAATCATCTGGACAGCCTCCAGCGCAGTCATCTTGTGGTCCAGCGAAAATATATCTAGCACTTTGTTGTTTGAGCTTAATGTTTTCTTTGACATCTCCATCAACCTCTAAGACTAAAGATGCGTAGGTAGTAGTATCTATAGTATTAGGTAGGAAGTGTTTATACTGTGTACCACCTTGGTATGAAGAATCATTTCCATTATTAGCTCTAAAATATACACCAACATCCCCAACGTAATAACCAGAAGCTCTTATTCTAGAATGAAACTCTGAAGAGTCTCCTCCCACATCAACACCATATTTTGCGTCAGTGGTTTGCTGTATAGATAAACATTTAAAATCATTATCCCACTTAAGAGATGAATAGTAATTTAAAACATTTCTAGAATTCCAAACAGCCAAGCCTTTGTCTTGAGGTACTGGATGATCGCTACTATGTCCAGCGGCATGATACACGGAGTGTGTGGCTGGGTAAGTAACAAAAACTTCTTTTGGTCCTGTTAAAAAACTAATTTTACTATTATCAGCATTACTACTTTTTAAAGAATGTCTCTGTAAAGCATACTGCTGGGTGTTGTCTAAATCATTATTTATAACCGTAAAGATACCAGATCCTACTTCGTACTTAGTACCATCTGTGATAGCATAAAATATGATATCACCATGATTGTATTCTGAAGAAAAAGAACTAAATCCATCGGTAGCACCAGCTAAACCCAAAGTTCCAGTGCCTGTAGTGAATGTTAATTCTTTGATCCTATCGCTAGTTTTAATTATATTCGTCACGTTATATCTCCATATTAGGAATCATTAGCATCTTCAACCACCACATTGTCATCATACGTAGCACCAGACTCTAATCCAAAAATGATAACATCATTACGAGCAGCGTCTGTTCTAGAATTATCATCGTCTAACACATAAAAAGTACAGTAATTAGAAGTTCTTTCTACTATTCCTACAGAGTTTAGTTCCATTGCAGAAGCAGAGGATACACCCTGTCTAGCATTACTAGTTCCAATAGCTAAGTAATCATCACCGCTATCAAACATTCCGTCATTAAACCATATCTTAAAGTGACCAGCCTGTGGCACATAAGTCACCCCATCACCATTTTCGTTTACTTTCATACGTTGCAACTTCTTAATTCCATAAGAAGAATATACACTGGCAGTGGGATTGCCGAGATTACCCGACACAGAGCTAAAACTAATCCAAGCTTTTGCAGTGCTTCTTCCTGAGTCTAGCTCAGATCCATCTTTATCAAATTTAATAATTGTGCCAGATCCAACGTGTACTGTTTCTGTTTCAATACCAGTGTGTTCAAACCTCAACCCCTTGGTGTGGTCTCCAGCAGTACTTCTGACGCTTACTCCACTTTCTCTAATCCAATTGTTAGCACCCATGCCTAAAGAATTGGTGGGAGAGCTGCCGCCAGCTGAGCCAACTATATCTCTAATCATGTCGTTACGATTTAAATATTGTGGATGAGGGTCTCCACCTTCTAAATTATCAAGTTGAAGATGGTCTATGCTTTCTACGCCGGGGAACGGTTCCGTTTGTCTTCCACCGTTTCCATCTGGGGTTTGAAAAACAATACCACTGTGAACAATGAGCGTACCGCCACCTTCTTGGTTGTTTTCTGTGTACCTAATTAATTCTACATCTTTAATAAACTGCCTGCCAGAAACATTCCATTGACCGCTGGCAATTATGAAAGGAATTGACTTCGCAAGATCAAACATAGTCTCGCGGACATCTGAAGCTCCAATTTCTCCAGCATTATTATCAGCTAATCTATTTTTGATTTGCTGTATGTGACCTGTATCACCATCAATTGTTCTTATTATAGGTTCTCTTGCAGACATTTGTATCTCCTTTAGTGACTAAAGTATCCACCTCTACGGTCAGGATCTGAATGTACTCTTCTAATATTATCACTACCGGGGCTAAACGGACCAAGTATAGCGTGTCCATACAAGCTATTACCAGCTTGATAGTCCAGTAGCATTTGTTCGTATTTTTGGCATAGATCTTTATAAAGAATCATGAGCGTATTAGATACGCCTCTAAGATCTATAGCAGACGGTCCATCTTTAATTGAAATAGCATTTCCAGATTCAGCCCTGACCTCGCTGCCAATTACAATGCAGGCAGTTTTTAAAGCTGTCAAAGCAATAAAATCTTGATCACCAAAATCTGTGGGGTCTGGATCTAAATGGCAAGTCTCAACATTTACTGAGTAATTATACGCAAACGTAGTATCAAACAAAACTAGTTGAGCAGAAACTAATATAGCAGTCTCTAGCCTTCTAGCGGCATATTTAAAATTTGTTGGATCAACGTCACTAATAAGATGACGAACCATTGTAGAAATTTGACCTTGCCAAGACATATATCACCTATAGGTTGCAGTGTACTTGAAAACTATAAATATCTGTAAAATAAGTGCCAGTAGATAAAACCACCTTAGCCTGAAGCTTGTACTGTCCAGCTTCATCCAGATCTCCTACGACTGTACTATAAAATACTTTTCCATCCGTACCATCAGAGTCTAGAGTTCCTGCTTTTTGAACAACTTCATCGTCTGGTTTTTTAAACATCATGGTGATACTGATAGCAGAAGAAATATCTACCACTTCACCATCATCTTTAATAGTAGCTAAAAATTTAGTACCAACATCGTTCACATGTATTTCACTAGCCATATTATCTTCTCAGTGTAATATTGGATTGTTGTTGTATAGATAGTGTAATATTTATGGTTTTCATAGTACTACCTCTTTATCTTTTTCTATAGTTAAGTCCATAGAAATTACTGATATAATATTTGTGATATTAATATTCTGCCTCTGGATGTTTAAAACCAGTTCAGAATCTCTACCGTTATAATATATTATACCTACAGTTGAGAATGGTAAAAAACTATAAAAACCAAACATACACTACCTCATGTAATTATACACTAATTAACGAGCATTAAGGAGTAGAGATTATATTATTTTCCACACCTAACTGTGCTACATAGCCGATAATCCCTGCCATTGCTGCTTGAAGATTTGCATCAGTTTCTGACTTTTCAAGCATATTTGTGACTCTTATCCATTGTCCACCTTCAGGATCTAGTTCTGCTAATTCTACTTCATTGCCTTCTGCATCCAAGCTAGGGAACATTCCATATTTATGGAGCTTAACTTCCCCAGTGATATCGCTGTTTGGGTCTGGAGCGCTAATAATAACCTCCTCAACCCACACCCTATCGTATACCTTTGCTGGTATCTCAGATGGATCTGCTGCATTTAAAATTGGTAAATCTGCCATAATTTTCTCCTTTGTTATTATCTTACTACTATTACACCTATGTCTCCGTCAATGTCTGTTAGATTGTTGTTATAACGACTAACAATTATACGGGCTTCTGTCTCATCACTCATGTTTTTTCTGTATATGCAAGCCATAGTGTTTGTAATGCTGTTTCTCACATCTGCTGTGCATACGCAACAATAATCATCATCCTCTAAAGTGGTAGCAAAATGAACAGCATAATTTCCCACGCCGTGATAGGTAACGCTAGAAACATTAAAGTCTTGAAATTTTGTACCAGCAGCATCAAAACTAACCCAAGCTTTAATAGTTCTTTTTTGTACATTATTATCATTTGCCGCATTTGATAATTTGCTAAAAGTAACAGCACTGTCAACAATCTGCCCAGTGTCCGCTGCGCTAAACCCTGAGTTAGAAGTATTGCGAATAGCAAACTCCACAATGTCATCGGCACTAGCACTTTGTGTTAGTGTTATGCCGGAAGTGCCATTGAGAGAATAATCTTGCCCTTGAACAATCCTAACACCGTTAAGATATACCTCAAGACTGCTACCAGAAAATCCACCAGTAACAGTAACAGCTGTCTGACCACCTGTAAGAGTGGCTGTTTGCGTAGAAGATTGTCTACTTATATCTCTAGCTGTACTCATGTTATATCTCCGCTAGTTCTTCTATGGTCAAGGCTTCTTTGACAAGTTTTCTTCTGGCAGCGTCTGCCGTGGTTAGATTAGTTCTAGCTTGACCGTAAGCCAATATTAAAGGCGTTAGCTCTGGAAGGGTTAGTGAGTGTGATTCGCCACCTGTGTCTAAAATAATAACAGGATCTGTTGACCCTAAAGCTTCAGCTTCTTTAGCTAAAGAAAAGACTCCATTAAGAAGTGCAACATCGTCAGTGTGAATTCCCAAATTCCAACCTTCTGGAGTTTGCCATCCTTCCTTAAGTGTAGCTTTCCAATCTTCATCTATTTCTGTATACTTATCAAGTTTGGCTTTTTCCAAATCTGGTATAGTCATGATCTCGGTAACTGGATCAATAACCTTTAATTCTTCTGGCGTTACAGCATTTAATATTCTTTCATCCTCTGGAGCGTCTCGTAGTTGCTGTTTCTTGGTTTCTATATAATGCTTTAAAGTTTTATTCTGAGCTTCTGTAGCTTTTAAATAGTCTACATCCAGAACAGTAAAATGAACTTCCCTGTCTTCACGAATTTTATTTTTCCATATTTCTTTAGCTTTATTCATATTTATATTAATCATATTATCCCCCTAAGCCTAATCTAAAGAACTCTTCAGACCCTAAACCAAAACCTTCAGGTTCAGAAAAATCAGCTTCCCAAGCTTCACGAAAAGTTCTGTCTGTAGGAACTTCTGTATCTTCTACAATCTTGTATGGTTTACCAGCAGGAACATCTTTCAAAGCGATTTGCTCTGCTGTATATTTTGTATTTGGAGATGGAATAACAACCGCAACCCCACCTTCATCATTTGGATAAATTATTAATCTCATTTTTTCTCCTTATTCGTAAAACACTGCGTATACATTCGTTTGATCTCTCATACCAGCATATGAACTTGTAAGAGAACATTGAAATCTAAACTTGTCAACAAAATTAGATGTTGTAGTATTAGTGCCTCCTGTACCAAAATGTGGAGTGCTAAAAGCTTGATGCACAACAGGTATTGTAGGATACGCACCGTTGGTTGAACTTGTTACATCAGCGGATATTGTTACTACTCCAACATAATTTGTACTAGACATATTTTCTTCAAAATTAACACCATAATTACCAGTTCCATAATCTTGTATACTTGAAACATTAAAACTAGCAGCGATAGTAGGAGTTATTGAACTAGTTCCATTAGCTGCATTAAAATAAACCCAAGCCTTTGCCTGTCTTGCATTTTCACTTGTTTCTCTTGCTCTTGTCATGTTAAGTACCTCACTATAACTATACCCGAACCGCCACTATAATTACCGGCAGTGCCACCGCCGCCAGTATTTGCTTGCCCGTGACCTGCTCCAGCTCCTCCACCTCCACCCTTACTTACAGAACCCCAGTTACCTCCAGATCCACCATTACTAGTCTGACCAGCACTAGCTCCTCCTCCTGCATACCAGTTGGGATGATTGACATCTCCTAAAGCTGGAGATAAGCCATCAGCAATAAGTATTTGTCTACCTACTCCTCCAGCAGCTCCTGTTGATCTACCATAAGCGCCACCAGCATATGGATTACCAGTAGCGCCAGCAGCACCGGCTCCTCCACCGCTACCTCCAGTGTCAAATCTACTTCCAGAAGCACTAGCTCCGCGATTACCTTGACCAGAAGTACCAGCACCTCCAGCGCCGGGACTAGTATCACTTCCACCGCCGCCTCCAGAACCTCCAGATGCGCCAGAACTATTACCACCACCACCTCTGCCTCCACCAATGGCGGTTAAAGTCATGCTTGGACCTATTATACTAGAGTGTCCTCCATTAGTATTTCCAGCACCGCCATTACCAACTGTAATATTGTATGTGCCTCCAGAAACTGTTTGATTTATCATATGTATTAATCCACCAGCTCCTCCACCGCCTCCACCTTTTACTCTCCATCCACCACCGCCTCCACCAGCGACAATGAGAACATCTAGGAAACCAGATCCTTGTAAAGTTAAAGTACCGCTTGTTTTAAATACATGTATAGTATAATTTCCAATGATATCAGTATCACCACCAATGGCAGAAAATCCACCTGATCCTGTCATCATATATTTTTTAGTTGTAAATAACATTATACGTAATAATCCTGTACTGCATTTCCATACCAATTAGTGCCGTCACATGTGAATGTAATTAAGTCCATGCGATTGGCATTAGTAGTAATTGTGGGAGAAGTATTCTTAGGGAATTTAACATTAGTAAATGTAGCAACAAAGCTACCAGCTCCTGTTTTAAGAAGCATTGTAAAACTTCTACCAGCTTCCACAGTTGGCATAGTAAATGTGCAATTACCATTTAATGTATATGTCTGTACAGTACTATCGCTAATATCTATAGTTTGTGCAGTACCAGTATTACCATTATCTGTATGTGTTTCTTTATATCCAGTGACAATTAAATCTGCATTGACAGTTAAGTTACCTGTCATCGTATCGCCAGTGTCTTGCAAAGTACCAGCAGTTGTAGTTCTATCAAACGCCATATACTCTAGCGTATCTCCAGACTGCGCTGCTGAAGTCAGAACTATATTGTAAGGAGCAGATGTGTCAGTAGCAGTAAAGTCTGTACCATTTATTAACTTAACACCATTAAGATATACATCAATAGCCCCAACTGTGTATCCACCACCAACACTGAAGGTAGTTTGATTATTACTTGCAGCAACTGTTCCACGAACAACGTTGTTAGCTCCTCCTCCTGCACTACCTGTTAAATCAATAGCTCCATTAGGGTCTGTGTCGTCATAGCTTACACTGATATTTGTATGATTGCCAGTTGTGAGCATCAAGGCTACGATGTCTTGAATTTGTTCGTTGGTTCTTTGCGTGTCAGTATTAGTTACAGTCTCTTCGGCATGTGAGATATTAGTAATATGCCCGTACTCATCTAGATCAATGTTTTGTACATATTTTCTTCCAGATTCGTTTGTTGAAAGAATAGTTGAAACAGACTTGTGAGATGGGAATAGACTTAGGAAGTTTCTTGCATACTCACTATCGAGTTCGTAGAATCCGGGCCAGCACCAATCAAAATCTGTGTTTCCAGTGTGGTCATAATACAAGTAAGTTCTATGGTATTGTACGGTGGCAGTAGATCTCATCTTATAGTCTCTATTACCATTACTGCCTTCGGTGTACAGTGAAGTTAATTTTTCTCCTGTATCTGTTCTATATATACCACCCAAAGATCTAGTCTCACTAGTCTTAGGATCATTATTTCCATATATTAAACCTATAGATACACACCATACGTCTTTAGGTAAATGAGATGCAGGGCAAATATTAAAGTATGGATTTGCAGCATTGCTTCCATCCATGTTAGCAGTAGCACTTGTATTGCAACCGTGATAGAAAGTACCAGTTTGATTAGTAGAAACTCTTTTGACATAGATTATACTTATGTATGCCTTGTTAGGATCTAAGCCTTTAACATATTTATCCCAACCGCCATCAGGGTTGAAAACCTGATTAGCAGTATCCGCTGGATCTGGATTGGCAGAATTGTTTCTAGTCTTCCAAACCAAACCTCTGGAGTTGTCAGGCAGTTCATCATGTTCTACATAATTATTAACATAATCTCCTTTTTTACTAAAATCTCCTCCAAAATAACCTGTCTGATCACTGTTGGATGAAGGACTAGTTTGTTCCCAACCTCTAGATGTAGCATAGTTAATTCCATAACCTACCGCATTGTAAATAGCAATCGTATTTTCGCTAGAGTCTTGGTGTAAGAAATCAGTTAGTGTAGTAGACTCTACTCTAAAGTCTGAAGAGGACATGCTTTCATTGATAACTACTTCGCTAGATTTCAATCTAATCTCAGAAGATAAGCTATTATTAGGTCCACGCAAATACGTTATGCCGCCAGCATTTGATGACACGTAAGTATTAAGACCATCAGAGATCATCATATATGTACTGGATGCAAAATCGCTACGTGTTATGCCATTGTAAACATTTGGACTTCCTTTCCACGGCTGTATAACAATAGTTTCATCATTGTAAGCCTTGGTGGAAGCTACAGAGCTAAAGTGGCTATCGCCAGCAAAGTAATTTGTATCGCCATGATGAGATTGATAAATTCCAAAAGAGTGAGTAGTACTAGCAGGATTTGCACCCAAGTGTAATCCATAACTATTAGTTATAGTTCCAGTGCCTTGATTAACAGGTATAGTCTTTATGGAGTATAAATTAGTTATAACACCATTATGTGAAGTGTAGCCTCCAGCATTAGACCTGATACCTATTACTTCATTGACTGTTCCAGCGTAGTCGTGGAGTGCCACAAAATTTCCAGCAATTACATATCCAGAATCAGTCTTTCCGCTGTAGACTTTTTTCTCTGCTCTACAGTTAAATGCTGTTTGAAAATTAGTGCTGTCGCCTGTGACAGTATCTCTGCCAAGTAAAGAAGCGGTGCGAGAGTATCCATAACCTGAGACTTGTGTGGCATAGTTTGTTCTATCAGTACGTACATAAAACTTAGTGTCAAGCCCATCAGTAGTATTGCCAATATTTACAGTGTTAGTATTAGCGTCACACTGTAATAAATAATTATCTACTTCGCCAAGAACTCTAAAATCGTGATTGTCTTTAATTCCATTAATTGTTGTTTCTGTTGGTCCTGTTGATATTCTTTGCTTAGTAACTCCAGCAGTATTAAAAGTATAGAATTGAATAAAGCCTCCGGGTTCTCTATTCGTAGTGATAAGTCTAGCAGTTGCATTAGAATCAGCAGAAGCAGAAAACTGTATGTTTGCTCCATCAAAAGCTGTATGACCAGAGTTATTATTTGTAAAGTGTACTTCAGGGTATCTTGATGCGGCAAGGTGTAAACCAAACTGACCACCTACAGTATTGGGGTTATTAGTTCCCATGCTGTCAGTACCTATGCCAACAAAACCCTCAGAGCTAATACGCATCTTGGTAGCAGCATCAGCACCAAGATTACTTGCTCCTCCCGAGAAGGTCTGTGTAGCAGGGTTAAAAGTAGTGTCATGAACTGTACCAAGAAGAAGATCAAATCTACCAGTACTACCATCTCTGTCAGATCTTACATAGGCAGTAACTTGACCTTCAGCACCCTGACTACTAGCGATGTGTCTATCTATAAAATCAAGACTTATTAACGAGTTGGGTATATTACCACCAGTATCAATAGCTAATTTAGTATACTGACCATCAGCAACTGTAAGTTTTGCATTACTTGTATACGTTGTACCAATACCTACGTCGCCAAGAGCAGATACTATCATTCTATTTGTACCACTGGCTCCACCCTGCATAAGCTTGAAGCTGTCATCTGTATAATCGTTTTTCAGTACCCACTTGTTAGATCCAGCTCTTTTTATAGCCCAGCCAGAATCTCCGTTGCCGCCGTGATCTACATACCCAAAAGGACCATTGAAGCCTGTAGTGGCAGAACCATGAACCACTGTGAATTTATATATTGGACTGCTAGTGTTTATACCTACTCTGTTATTAGTGATATCAGTATGTAAAAGATTAACATCGCTAGAGCCTCTAGCATTAAAACTTCCATTAACGTCTAGCCTGTACGCAGGTGATAAAATTCCAATACCAACATTGCCATTAGTTAAAAGTTGTATAGTATACGTTGAGTTGTAAGCAGGGCCAATCCAGTAACGAGAAAGTGTGTTAAAGTTTCCGTACCAGCCAAAACCTCCCAAGTTTGTTCCTGCTGATCCCAGAGCATCATGAGAAAATTCCCAGCCACCAGTACTTGCTTTTTTTGAAGTAACTATATTACTGGCAGTAGATATTGTTACAGGTCGGTTACTATCAACTAATACATCTCCTCCAGACACATGTAATCTTTCGGTAGGAGAAAATGTTCCAATGCCAATTCTATTAAGTCCAGCGTCAGAAAATAATAATGCGCCAGCAGTACCGTCATGCCTAAAATTATGATTTGCATGGTGATTAGTGTTAAATACTGATGACTTATTTCCTTCTACTCTTAAAGCATAATTAGTAGGCGTAGCGCTTGCACCAACGCCAACTCCTCCTCCACCATGAGCTAGAACTACTTCGTCTGGAGTAAAATAATTTAATGCACATCGCATACCATTACTGTCTAAAATCAACCATTCGTTTTGTGGTGTAGAGCCGTCAGGCTTGATGGAAGGTCTTCCTGCAATTCTATTTAATATCAAGCTAGGAGTCAAAGAGTTCCCGTTTTGAAAAACAGTTTCAGTAGTACGAGTGCCATCTATCTTAATTATACTATCAACATGCAAAGACTCGGAAGGACTGCTAGTTCCTATACCAACCTTGCCACCATAAGTAATCCTCATTCTCTCTGTAGTATCAGTAAAGAACCTTTGATGTATAGCTCCAGAAGTAGCAATATTAAAACTGCTTGTGCTAACACCAAAACCAGCTACACCATTACCAGCAACATCATATAATCGTAACTTATTTGTTTGTTGGTCTGCATTGGGCGTTGCGGTAGAAGCGTAAACAGTGGGGGCCATTGAAACCAAGTTACCGTTATTAGTTATGACACTTTTAACTAAATCCCCAGCAGTAAACTTAGGAATGTAATTGTATATTCTTTCACTGTTTGCTGGATTTAAATAACCAGCTTGCGAATGATCGTTCCATCCATAAGCTGTATTCCAGTTGTCAGAGTTGTCTGTAACTATAGAATAATTAGGGGGGTTAGTTGCATCAGTTTTCATTAAACCTGAACTAGTAAATTGATTATTAGCAAGTAAGCAAGATAAGTCTAATCCAACAGTGCTAGCATCATCTCTTGAAAATGTAACTTGCCTATTGGCACACGATATACTAGCGGTATCTATTCTAGCTAAATTTGTGTCATCATATAATTGGCTAAAGTCAACTGTAAATGTTGAATCATCATCTCTTGTGAATGTTGCAAGGCCGGTACTATCCAATGATCCACTTACTAGCCTAGCCAAGTTGGTATCATCGAAGCACCAGTTCATATCAATTTGGTTTTCATTACCATTCTCATCTGTGTATATAAGTTGTTTGTTTGCTGAGTCTTCTTCCAAGGTGGTTAAAGTCTCACTGGTTAAGTATCCTTCATCTGCGTGATTACCCCAACCATGTGCTTCATTCCAATCTCCAGAAGCTGCATATACAGCAGCGTAAGAAGTATCCCACTGTCCAACTTTAAGATCAGTAATAGTATTACTAGTAAACTCAATAACATTATTACCCATCAATATATCATTATTATTAGCGTCTAGATTACCGCCAAGCTTTGGATCATCATCGTCTTCAAGTTCATCAAAGACATCGTTATCGTCATCTTCATCTCCAGTAGTAGCTACGGCTGTTTCAATGTCTATAACGTGACCAAAATCGTCTAGTTGAATATTTTGTATAAATCTATTTCCATTATTATCATCGTCAGAAGATGCAGCGTCAGGTATTGTAGGGTGAGCTAAAAGATAATTTTGTAAGTCTACAATCTGCGACTCTGTTATCCTCATGGCTCCACTGTGTTGCACAACTGAGCTTTGTGTTATATTTTCATCTGGGACATAAGCAATCGTAGAACCGTCTGCCCAAACAACAGCATCTGTTAAGTCGTTTACTTCAGTGGTTAGGTAGCCTTCTTCTGCGTGGTCTCCCCAGTTGTAAGCCTCTGTCCAAAAGTCACCAGAAGCCTGAACAGTATTATATGTTTCAGCCCACTTGTCGCCAGATGCATGAACCGTACTGTATGTTTCAGACCACTTGACACCAGATTCCTGAACTTTATCGTAAGTGTCGTTCCAATTTCCTGAAGCTGCCAGAACTACTTCATAAGCCTTGTTCCAGTTACCAGACTCAGGTATATCAATTTCATCTAAATATCCTTGCTGCGAGTGGTCGCCCCAGCTATACGCTTCAGCCCAAGCGTCACCAGAAGTACTAACAAGTGATGCAGTATCATTCCAAGTGCCAGAAGCGGCAGACACAGCATCATAAGCTTCATTCCAATCTCCAGACTTAGGTATGCTAAATCCAGACAGGTCTACTGTAAGATCTTCAAGAGGCGTGATCCTGCCTAAAGTTAGAGTATTTGTTGTAGTATCAAAAGTGGCTTCGTTTACATAATAATTAGTATCACCACTAGAGTCGCCTCCACCAGCAGTAGCTTGCGTAGTACCGTCTGGAAATTTAACCCCAGCATAGTCTGCGTCAAATGCGGTAATGAAACCGTCCTCATCAAGAGCTACAGTTTTGTCAGCTGGATACGTAACGAAGACAGTGGAAACGCCCTGAAGGTCTACTTTGTTATTACTATTACTACTAAGTAATATAGTGTCTCTAGATAGAGTATTTGTAGAACTGGTATATGTACCAATACCTATTTCAAACTTTTCATAATTTTCAATTGCATAGAACGTAGTATTGCCATCACCAACACCCTGTTGGAAAGTCTGAAAACCAGACAAAGATCCATTAAGCACAAGATTGCTTGTGCCAGTAGTACTAGACGTTTGTTTTACTCTATCAGATAATTTAAACATTGTTTAGTTTTCTCTCTGCTTTAAATATGGCAAGCTTGATTATCTTCTTACCAACGTATTTGAAATATGGTAAGTTTCTACTCTTGGCCTCTTCTTCCATCCAAGACGATATTTCCTCTACGTTATCTTTTGCCCACTCTACACCATTCTCGTTTATAATCTTTGCCCTTCTATTACACTTACACGTTGGAGAGCTATTAATGCCTATTAAAGACAGTAATTTTTTTAGCTCAGTTCCAACCCCTTCTCCAATCTCTGGAGGTTTTATTTCCTCGTTTATTGGATGGTCTGGATGATATTTTGGGTGAGGGTATGATTCATGATCTGTGTCGATAGTCCAAGTGTCTCCATCTTGAGACACAACACATGGCATAACATCTTGTAAGTCATAACCTCTAGTTTTACATCTGTGTAATAAATTGTTCTTGTCCGTAGTAATTAAACTCATAATTATTCCTCCTAACAATCAGCATCATACTGAACACTATTCTCTCCACCCATGTAACCATGATAAGCACAGTAGTAAGAAAGAGTACCAAAATCAATCTCACTATTTGGATGCCACATTTCATCTACCGAAACTCCCAAGGTTCCCCACCAAAAACGATACGTTATTCCATCTACTTCTCTTTCGACATACTTCCCTGACTCTCCTGCGAAAGCAAGAGATCCACCAGTAGAGTTATTTTGGGCAACACCCTTGCCGTTTAAAAAGGCTATAGGATGAGCTTCTGGAATATCTAAGAAGTAATATAAACCTTTCTTAAGTTTAAGTATCTTATCACCATTCCACTCGTCTGCCCCGTTTGTGGAAGTAAATATATACCTATTTGCACCATCAATTTCTTCTACTGAAACTTCTAACATAGTAGGTATACATTCAGCATCTCTATCGTCTGAGGGTGGCAGGGTTGGCAGCGCTGTTGTCGTTGTAGTTGTAGTATTACCGAAACACAATTCACCCTTATAAGAAGGTGGAAGAGTTGTAGTAGTAACTGGATTAATTCTCGCTAAATCATAATATTGTTGTAGTGGTATGCATACATTTAAATAACCGTCTACTGGTATGCTGTCTGGAAGTGAGTCGCAACATGGATCATAAGTGATGCCAAAATCGCACAAACTTTTAAACTCAAAAATATATGAGACATTTGGATCTATACCAGCACTAGGCTCTCTGTCTTGCCTTGTGCCAAGATCGAAAGTTAAAGACTTGCCGAAGTTAGTTGAATATCCAAAATTGCCTAGCAAGCCAACATGCACTGGCGTTCTGGTTGGATACTCTAGTACTCTCAACTGTACAACGTTGTTCACTACTATATCTTCACCGTCTGTTCTGGTTAGCTCAAGAGACTCTGGAGTATATGGATCAGTAGCGTCTAAGAAATTAGACGTAGTTGTAAAAGTTTCTTGACTTTTAATATGTACGTTTTGATTATGAACTAAGAAAACGCTTTGATTTGTATTCTTAGGAGTTACAGACATGTAGCTTCCTGAAGGCAAAAGCATTTCACCACAAGGACATTCTTGAGTATTTAATTTATTTTGTATCATGGTAGTGGATTTTGAGAGGGAAGGGTGCAAAGAATAGTATTGCTACCGTTGACATTAATTGGTACTACTTTGGTTATTACAGTGTCGTTACAATTACCATCTGAGTCTTTTGCTGCACAGCTAGCAAACGCTTCAGTCACAGTAGAAGAACACGAACTAAGTAAAGCTGGTATATCTTCTAGCGCAGAACTAGAACTCCAAGTTTGTCCAAAAAATTCAAATACACGTTGAAGAATTTCTGTTTCTGTCATGTTGCAGCAGGTTACAGCAATTAACTGTTGACTACTTAAAGAAAGGTTCGGAATACAATTATCTTCATCATTTGGGTCTGTTTCACAATGCAAAGTTTGCTCACAAAGAATATCTATAGTGTCATCGCAGAACGGGGTCTGAGTAGTTGTGGTTGTCGTAGTAGTAGATTGAGGGTCTCCATCAAGCGTGTAAGCGGCGGCGTAAGCTTCACCAGTGTCGCAATTTAAATGTGACCAAACAAAAGTAATATAACCATTAGTATTACTAGTTCTGTTGACGGTTACGGTTAAATTTTTATCACTCACAGAATCAAGGTTTTGCCCACTAGTTTTAGATGCTACTGGCTTTAAAGGATTTGAATCAAGGTAGTATACTTTGTTATTTTCAGTATAATAGTCAACTCTTTTAGATGTCGTAGTATTATTAGAACACACATCATATATTATTTGTAAATCAGAATCACCTTTCCTATAAGCAGCGCCACCATTATGTCTGAAATACACATCGTTTATATCATTTGTTATGTCTAATGTTAATTGGCAGGGAGGACAAGTTGTAGTAGTTGTTGTAGTCGTAGTAACAGTTGTTCCGTCAATGTCGATAGTAACGGATTGATCTGGACATGGAAAAGAAGAAACAAAGTCTACGGATATAGTTTTAGTTAAACTGGGATTTCCTATTGGAGAATAAGTTATTCCATTTATTACATCGCTGTTGTCATGATTAAGAGTTAAACTGTCAATGTTGAGACCATCTAAAGCTCTGATTGTAAAGCTTGTATTAAAGAAAGTAGAGCCTTGCTGTTGAGTATATGTTTTAGATATAAACTCATCAGTCTCTGCTATTTGAGAAAACCCAGTAAGTCTTGCATTATCCATATTGTTATTAGCGATAACATTCACATCGCATTCTGGAGGTGGAGTAGTAGTTGAATCTCCAAAATAAGCCAAGACTTTTAGTCTATCCCCACCAACGCTTTTGTAACAACTCTTTTTAAATACAAATGCTAAGTAAGCATCACCTCTTATTCTTTCTCCCCCTGCTAATCCGTTGGGATCGGGTACTTGAATTGTCTTTGTGCTGGTAAGCTTGCCCCTCCAAGGAATTATAGTATGCGAACCCTCTGTGTGATAATAATTTTCTTTAGTATAACCATCTGCTGGATTATTAATTATATCTAAATTAAAGTTATGTTGAGACGGAGTAACCACTGGTAGTTCTGCTCTATCATTTTGTATTAAATAAAAATACCCCTCATCTTGATCAACAGCCCAACTACAGCTTGTTGATGGTGGGTCAGTATCAGCCTCAATTGTTACATTTAATTGACCGCCAGCATTTACCTGAAGCCACAAAACATTAACATCGCAATGTTGACCTCCCAAAGTGGCTATAGCTGGACTTTCCAGAGTACCATCGCCGGTAAAGCTCCATTCTGAAAAAGGAGCAATACTTACATCGTCTTGATCATTAGATCCCCACATTTGAGTGCATGAGCATTTTCTGTAAGAAAAAGCTGGACCAGAACCATCAAGCGGAAGAGTTATTTTAGCGTCACACTTGTCAAAATTAACCACATGAGTTTCGGATATAGTTTGAAATCTTTTTGGCCTGAAATGATCTTCTGCAATAATAGTAATCGGTATTTTAATTCTGTCTACAGGCTCTCTTACTAAATATACAGTGTTACCCTCTAGTATAAAGTAATTTTGATAAAGACCATCTAGTTTGAGATTCATAGGCCCACAACTCTCTGGGAGTTGTACTTCAGCAATCTTCATTTTGATTTCATTTAGCTCTACAGGTTCTGGTATAGGGGGTGGAGTTGTATTAATAACAACATCTACTTCTACTGTATCGGTAGTCCAGAAAATTGTAGCTGAAGGTTTAGCGTCAAAAATATTAGTAAATTCAGCATTATAGGGAACTAATGTAGCATTTGACATTTCAATTTCAAACGAAGACGGAACAGCTCTAGACATTGAATCGTCAATAGCAACTCTATTATAATAAATGTTATCTGTATCAACAATTACAAACGAGTCTTCTACTTCAGAACTAGGTGTAGCATTTGGAATTTCAAAAGGTGATAACAAATATAGACTTTGAGATGGATTGTTAGCATTGTAGAAAGTGTGCTTGTTAACTTGTGAATGAAGAAAATGAAACCATTCACCAATAACAAGTCCAGTTTGCTTATATCTAACATTCTGATAAACTCGCTCCTGTAGTCCGTAATCCATTCTTCTGTCGTTGGTAGCCAAAGCTCCCAGAGCATTAACACTTGGCATTAAAATATAAAGATCTGGACTTACTTGTATATTGCATTGCCAACCGACTGAGTTTGTAGGTATGTCAGAATCTGATTCATTTACGTGCCAAGGACCAATATTAGTAACTGTGTAGTTACAGTTTTGAAGAAGTGCTTTAATTTTGTCATCTAATATAGTATTACCAGTAGAAAAAAGGTAAGCTATAGGATTACTGCTTTTAGACCTAGTAGCCCACAAACAAGCATTTACAAAAAGCCTAGCAAAAGGTTCTTGAGAGTTATTACTGGTGTCAAAAACTAAATCATGAGCTGTAATATTTTTAGTCAAAGCTGCTACATATCCGCAGTTATCATTATTATTTTCATTGTCATCAATTGTAAAAGGTTGCCATCCAGCAACGCCTATAGTTTGTGCCATTATGCTTTTCCTCTTATGATATCATTTCCATAGTCTAACATAAAGTAATATTTAGTTCCTAGCGAAGAAGTAAATTCACCTATTAATCTTTCGTCTATTTCCCTAACTGTATTCTCAAACAAATTAACTGTTTCGGATGCGTTATCCCTATCGTTAAATTTAACATTTATAAAACCTTCTAAATTGTTTTCGCCAAAACCAAAAATATTAGGAGAATTAACATCGCAAACAAAATCTATTAACAGCTCGTACTCTAGCCTATAAGTGTCTGTAGTTTCAGGTGTGATAGGGCCAGAAATTTGTGTATATATTTGATCTCCAGTAATTCCGGGATAAAATAATTTATAGAATATATTGTAATGTTGTGCTGCTATATTAAATGCTTGATAATCAATTATGAGATTATGATTACTTGGAAGGCTAGATATATAGTTTTCTCCATCTACTAATGTTCTAGAGTCTTCAAATAATACTCCGTTATACCAAGGTCTACCACTGTCTGTAGAGTCTGCTAAATCACTACCTGTAATCCTATAAGGGAATGGGAACTTAGAGATAAATAATTGCAAGGGTCTTACTTTATAATCCTCTAGTTCATTGTGTTCTTCAGTTTCTTGTTCCACGCCATCTATCAAACCAGAGTAAAGGTCTGTACAGAAAGGAGGAAGGGTAGTAGTTGTTGTTGTAGTAGTTGGCTCTGCGTCTGCTTCTATAGCAGATCCACTTAAGGTTATATCAACTGTTGCATTGCTACTATCTGGCATTATAAATCCAACTATAAGCTCTCCAGATTTATCGTCTTGTTCCATTAATATATCTGAAGTACGAATTAATTCTATGTTTCCAGTTGGATCAAATGTAATAGCTGGAATATCTGCGAAATAGTAATCAGTATTTGGAAGGTTGTCGCTTAGTCTGAAACGTGTTCTAATTTGATGTCCTGATGTATTTTGTTCTCCTGTAAATATAATGGTTGATTGAGGAATTATTGCATTAGTAAGATCATCAATAAAATTAAATCTAAATTCTAAAAGATTTTCTGGTGGTAGAGTAGTTGTAGTAGTTGTTGTCGTTGTGGAATGTTGGAAAGTGATTGTAGACTTTTCACCTTCTAAATCACAACTGCTATAAGAAAATACACTGAATGTATAAGGATCTTCACCTTCTAATTCGTCTATCTCAAAAGAATACTTATTATTCTGATCGTCATAAGATAATAAATTATCACCCAACATATTAAATTCTAATGTCTCTAAATTTTCATCATCATTAGTATAAGTTATAATATACTTATGCACATCTGGACAATCTCCCGTAACTGTTATTGGAGTCCAAGATAATGTTACAGCATAGTTGTCTTCTGAAGTCGCAGACAGGTCTGAAGGAGCGTCTGGACCTTGAGTTGGGACTACGGTGGTAGTCGTAGTGGTGGTTGTAGAAAACTTATAATATAGAACTACAACACCGTCTCCACCGTCTCCTTCTGCTGCACCCCCTCCACCAGTATTGTCCACAGCATTTTTAGAAAGCGTACTCCCACCGCCGCCTAAGCTTCCAGACTGCTGAGTGCCGTCTTTAGCTCCACCGACTCCACCTCCACCATAATACATTATTGTTCCGTTTAGTAATGAGTTGCTTTTGCCAGTTCCTCCCTTTCCGGGGTCAATAGTATTATTTAGTACGGCTCCACCATGACCACCAGCACCGCCTCCACCCGCTCCAACCTTAGAGTTAAAAGAACTTCCTCCCCTGTAACCACCAACAACTGTAGAAGCTCCCCCAATACCTTTTCCACCACCTCCACCACCGCCAGCTCCATCTCTACCGTCAAAGTAAACAGACCCACCGCCGCCGCCACCTTTTGCAGTTATGCCAACCGCTCTTGTGGGCAATCCATCATTTCCCGGATCTGCACCTATGCCTATGACTACTTCAAAACAACCTGATTCTAATAAAACAGTTCCTTCTTTTACTTCGCCTGCACCACCACCGCCTCCAGCTGCATTGTTACCACCACCGCCACCACCACCAACAACTAAGTAGCTGACACTAATTTCAGTAAACTCAGACTCATAATAAGGATTTATACAGAATGTTCCATTATTCTTAAATACATGAGCTTTACCTTTTTCGTATGAATATGTATTATCTCCACCAGTAGCATCAAAATAATTAGGAGGCTGAGTAGTAGTAACAAAAGGACACTCAGAATCTTGTGGGTAAGAAATTAGATTAATTAAATCAGGGCTTATTGTTGTTGTGCTTGTAGTGGTTGTTGTTGTAGTTGTTGACTCAACAGGTGGTGTATAGATATCAGCAAATGGTGTTTCTCTAAGATCGCTCCTTTGACCTCTACCATCATCTCTTAAGCATTTTAGTTCAGCACACGTTACTGGATCAAGAGTTGTAGTTGTGGTAGTAGTGGTAGGAGTTGCTGTGGTAGTAGTTGTTGTTGTTGTCGTGGCACAGGGATCACACTCAGCAGTTTCAGGAGGAGTGTCTCCGTTTAAGCTATAAACCTTTACTTCACCTACAGACTGAATAGCTCCATCATCTGTATACCATTGATTGAAAACTACAAATTTGCCATCAGCTGATATCGAAAGTTTTTCCGCAGAATAATTATAGTCTTCTTGCGTGTCTCCAAAATAACATTCATTATTATTATAACCTACAGATTTTGTAGCAATATTAGAAACTATACTTGTTCCTAACTGTTCTATTAGTGTTGGCCCTAATTCAAACAGATCATAGATAGTAATCTTAGAAGTAGAAGATCTAGATAGTACAGCGAGGGTTTGATTATCAGCAAGTGCTACTTTATAACCTAAGCCTTCTGAATTAATACCCTGAACTTCTCCCATCAATATCCAGTTAGTGCTAGAGCTAGGATTGAAATTATAATATACTACAAATGCTCCATCACCATTGTACGCAGTGTGGTCTGCGAGAACTGCCCAGCGACCATTTCCAGATATAGTAACTTCTTTGGAATATACATCAACAAACTTGTGTATGCCTTCAAAATGCTGATAACTAGTATTACTATAATTCCATTTATATAAAAATACTTCATCATTACTAGTGCCAGCTATCATTCTGAAGTTTTCATTTCTGTAATGATATGCAGATGTAGTGTCTATACTTCTACCTAAAGCTGTATCTGCTTCTTGTCCTTCAGCTATTGCGTCATCAGAGATATCAACAGCTGGATCGCCAAGATGGCCTGAATGGCTGCTCCAATCGTCATTGTTTTGATTATAACCTAACTCTGGAGCGCTACAGTGAATAAATTTTCCAGTTATTCTTCCTTCATCTGTAGCGTTACTGTTATGTAAATATTGTGCTAGAGCATAAAATTTACCATCATTAGTAGAAGATAGCAGCATGGGTCCATAGTCAGTATTTGCAGCACTGAGATTGTCTTCATGCTCAGTGTACCAATCACTAACAGCGTCACTCCAAGCTATAACAGCATAATATGTTTCATGAGTTCCAGTACCACTTGAGTTACCTGTCCAAGTCATAGCAAAAGATGACTCGCATAGCATTTCAACAACTGGAGCTTTAAAAGAGTCTCTTATGTCTGGGCAAGAGTTTGTAGCATCATAAAGTTTGGTTACATCAGAACCAACTTGTACCCAATCGCTAGTAGAAGAGTCCCACTCAAAAACTCTAGCTGCAATAGAACCAGCAGATTCTTTTAAGTAACCTACTACTAATCTTTTGCCAGTAGGAGATAAATCAACAGTCCAGCCAAAATGTTTTTCAGTGGCGCTATCGCCTAATAAAGAACTACCTATTTGCTGCCAAGATGCAGATGAGTCTATCTCTGGAACAAAGGGTGGAGGTAGCGTTGTGGTTGTGGTAGTTGTGGTTGTAGTGGTAGGCTTAGGAGTAGTTGTTGGTGGAGCTGTAGTAGTGGCTGGTGG
>MDSV01104013.1_pt1 | contig 26935 bp, 29 predicted proteins | sample 810851 | NCBI WGS metagenome assembly MDSV01 (sample SAMN05326640, study PRJNA326480) | marine metagenome | isolation source: seawater | place: Atlantic Ocean: North East | collected 2012
CAGATGTTGAGGTAAACAATTGTTATTTAAGACATTACACAACAGTTTTTAAACCAACCGAAGTTCTAATGATGATGACATCATTCGCTTCTATGGAAACAGTTCATATAGCTGCTTATTCTCATCTTCTAGATACAATAGGTATGCCCGAAACTGAATATTCGGCTTTTATGAAGTATAAAGAAATGAAAGATAAGTATGATTATATGCAAGGGTTTGATGTAAAATCTGATCACAATATAGCAATGACAATGGCAGTTTTTTCTGCTTTTACAGAAGGCCTACAATTATTTGCTAGTTTTGCTATTTTATTAAATTTTCCGAGATTCAATAAGATGAAGGGGATGGGCCAAATAGTTACTTGGTCAGTGAGAGACGAAACTCTTCATTGTAATTCAATGATTAGACTTTTTAGAGAATTTATTAAAGAAAAACCTGAAATTTGGAATGATAAATTAAAGTCTGAAATTTATGAAGCATGCAAAACAATTGTTAAACATGAAGATGCATTTATAGATTTAGCTTTTCAAATGGGTCCAATGGAAGGTTTAACAGCTGACGAAGTAAAACAGTATATTAGATTTATTGGAAACAGAAGGTTAGAACAACTTGGTTTAAAACCAATATATGATGTTCAAAAAAATCCTTTGACATGGCTCGATACGATGTTAAATGCAGTTGAACACATGAATTTCTTTGAAGGTAGAGCAACTGAATACTCTAAAGCATCTACTAAAGGGACTTGGGCCGAAGCTTTTTCTTAAAAATTACCTTTGATTCAATAACATTACTTCTCTGACTTCTTGTCCTTTATATTTTGACAAAGGCCTTATTAATTTGTTGGAAGCATGTTGCTCCATTATATGTGCAGACCATCCAGTAATTCTAGACATCACAAATATTGGAGTATAAAAATCAATATCTATACCCATCATATAATATGTAGGGCCACAAGGAAAATCTACATTTGGATAAATATTCTTTTTATCTAGCATAACCTTTTCTAAAATTTCATACATCTTAGTATATTTTTCTTTTTTTAAAAGTTTTGCTACTTTAAACATGTAATGTTTCATAGTTGGAACTCTGGAATCTCCAGTTCTGTAAACTCTATGACCAAACCCCATAACAACTTTCTTTTTAGCTAAAGCATTTTCAATCCAAGTTTTTGCTTTTTCTGGTTTTCCAATCTCTTTCATCATATGCATCACAGCTTCATTCGCTCCACCATGTAAAGGACCTTTCAGAGAAGCAATAGCGCCAGTAATGGCTCCATGTAAATCTGATAAACTACTTGTTATAGTTCTCGCGGTAAAAGTAGAAACATTAAAGCTGTGCTCAGCATATAAAATCAAAGAAATATCAAAAGCTCTTACAATTTCCTTGTCTGGTACTTTATTAAACATCATTTTAAAAAAATTTTCTGAAAACGACAATTTTTTGTCAGGAGAAATTATTTTTTTACCTTTTCGAACTCTAAAATAAGCCGCAACTGCAGTTGGAGTCTTAGCAAAAATTTTCATTGTTTTTCTCATGTTAGCCTTAGGTGAATTGTCTTTTGTATCTTTATCTTCTAAAGCCATCAAACTTACGCATGTTCTGATTACATCCATTGGATGTGCATTTTTTGGCATTCTTTTAATATCCTTTAAAATACTTTTTGAAAGTTTTCTCTCAGATTTTTCTTCTTTAACAAATTTTTTTAACTGTTTTTTACTTGGTAGCTCTCCATAGAGAACCAAATAGGCTACTTCTTCAAAATCACACTTATCACAAAGATCCTGAACTTTGTATCCTCTATAAGTAAGAGCACTTAATTCTGGAACAACATGAGAAATAGTAGTCTCATCTACTACAATACCTAAAAGACCTTTTTTTATATCTTCATTCATTATTCATGACCCTCAGTTGAAAAATCAGTTATTTTTTTTCCTGGAGTGTTATATTTTTCATACTCTACAAGCTCATACAATCTTTTTCTAGTCTGCATTTTGTCAATTATATTGTTTTGATCCCCATATTTAAATATTGATCTCAATCCATCTTCTACATTTTTCATTGCTAATCTTTGTGTTGTAACCGGATAAATTACAATATTGTAACCTAAATTTTCTAGTTGTTTGCTTGATAATAGTTTTGTTTTTCCAAATTCTGTCATGTTAGCCAATAAAAAAACTTTTGTATTTTTTCTAATTTTTTCAAATTCTTTTTCATTTTTCATAGCCTCAGGAAAAATCATATCTGCCCCAGCATTTTCATAAGCTTTAATTCTTTCCACAGTTTTATCTAAACCTTCGACAGTATTAGCATCTGTTCTTACAATTATTAGAAAGTTTTTGTCTAATCTACTTTTTACAGCAGTTTCAATTTTTTTTACCATTTCCTCTTTTGAAATAAGCTCCTTATTATCTAAATGACCACATCTTTTTTCATCAATTTGATCTTCAATATGACAACCTGCTAAACCCTTTTTCTCAAATACTGAAATTGTTTTTGAACAATCTTTAAAACCAGTATCTGCATCTACAATTGTAGGTAAGTCTGTAGCTTTAGCTATTTGACTTGCTCTGTAACTCACATGATCTAAAGTAGTTAAACCAATATCTGGAATTCCCAAATCATTTGCCATCACTCCACCAGAAACATAAACACCATTAAAACCAATTTCTGCTATTAATTTTGCACACAAAGGATTATAGGCGCCAGGGAATTTGAGTAATTTATTTTTCCTAAGATTTTCAAAAAAATCTTTTCTTTTTTCTCCAGCATTTTTTTTTGTGAAATGCATCATCAAGTTTTATATTAGAGAGAATTTAAAAAATCAAAGATTATTTAATTAATATATAAGTAGCCGTTATAACCAATAATATTGCAAGTATATATTCAATAATTTTTTTTGTTTTTCTATTATTGATGAATAATCTTAGGCTATTTCCAAAAATGGCCCAAATACAAATTGAAGGAAAACAAATCAGAGCAGCAGTTGAAGTTAAAAAAAAGGTAGCAATATAGAAATTTTCTTCCGTAGGAAAAAAAGCTGATACGACTGTTAAAGCAATAGTCCATGCTTTCGGATTAATAAATTGAAATAAAGCTGCTTCATATAGTTTTAGAGGCCTACCACTCTCTTTTTTTGTTAAGCTAAGAGATCCTAATATTGTCCAACTCAGATAAATCAAATAAAAAAAACATAATATTTTTAGATAAAATTGGATATTAGGAAATTGTAGAAATAGACTGCCTAAACCTAAACAAACCAAAGATATCTGTATAATGTGTCCTGAAGGTATTCCTATTAAATGTGGTAATGTTTTTATAAATCCAAACTTCATACCTGAGGCTGTTAACATTGCGTTGTTTGGACCAGGAGTAACAAACATTATAAAATAATAAGTAGCTAAAGCAGACCAAAGTGAAAAAGATATCATAAATATTCTTCAACAATTTTGTTAAAGTTTATAAAATCTTTAATTAAAATTTTATGAGGAATCTCTTTTGTTAATTTTTCCGTATAACCATCTTCAATGAGTATAAAGGGGATTTTCGCATTTGATGCCGACATAGAGTCAACTTCACTGTCACCTACCATTATAGTTTTTTTTATATCTCCTCCAATAATTTCTATTACATCAGTCAAATGCCTTGGATCTGGCTTATTATAATCAAAAGTATCGGAACCAGCTATGTAATGAAAAAAGTCAAAAAGTTTTATTTTTTTTAATAAGTCTACTGCAAGTCTCTCTTGTTTATTTGTGCATACTCCCATTAAAATATTTTTATTTTTTGCCCATTTTAAAAAATCTATAACACCTTTAATTGGCTTGCTTTCTTTATCAATATTTTTACTATAATGATCTAAAAATTCTTTGACCATTTCCTTTTTTATTTTTTCATTAGTTATTTGTTCTTTAAAAGATCTTTGCATCATAACCCACGCACCTCGACCAGCGAGGTGTTTAATATCACCTAGTTCTTTTTGGTGGAGTCCAAATTTTTTCATTACATGGTTATGCGCTCCCATAAGATCAGGAGCTGTGTCGACTATCGTGCCATCTAAATCAAAAAGTATTGTTAATTTTTGAGTCATTTAAACAAGTATTAAAAAGAAATATTTTGTGAGTTATGCCTAAACATTTTCTAATGTAAACAGAATTTTTATGAATATAAACACAAATATTAAAAAAGCTAATTCATTTAGGCTAGAACAAGAAAAACTTCGAAATAAAGCTTTGTTAAAAGGTGTAAACCTAATAGCACCCGAAACCATATTTTTGTCTAAAGACACAAAGTTTGGAAAAAATGTTGTAGTTGAGCCCTATGTAGTTATTGGTTCAAAAGTTAAAATTGGAAACAATGTTATAATAAAATCTTTTAGTCATATCGAAGGAGCCAAGATTGAAAACAATGTAATGATAGGACCTTATGCACGAATAAGACCAGGTACAAATCTTAAATCTGGATCAAAGGTTGGTAATTTTGTTGAAACAAAGAATTCCAAAGTTAACTTTAACTCAAAAATTAATCATTTATCTTATATAGGAGACTCTGACATTGGAAAAAATTCTAATATTGGAGCAGGCACTATTACATGTAACTACGATGGAGTAAAAAAAAATAAAACCAAAATTTCTGACAATGTCTTTATTGGATCAAACTCATCACTGGTAGCACCTATCAAAATAGATAAAAATTCTGTAGTTGGAGCTGGATCAGTAATTACTAAAAATGTTAAAAGAGGATCTCTTGCCCTTACAAGATCACAGCAAGTAATGGTAAAAAATTACAAAAAAAGAAAGAAAAAATAAGAATGTGTGGAATAATTGGAATAGCAAGCAATAAATTTGTTTCTACAAATATTATAAACTCTTTAAAAAAACTAGAGTACAGAGGTTATGATTCAGCTGGGTTAGCTACTTTAGATAATAACATAATTAAAGAAAAAAAATGTTCAGGAAGAGTTGATCAATTAGAAAAAATTTTATTCAAATCACCAGCGAGTGGAAATCTTGGTATCGGTCATGTTAGATGGGCAACTCATGGAATCCCTAATGAGGTAAATGCACATCCTCATTCAAGTGAAATTGTGTCCGTAGTTCACAACGGAATAATTGAAAATTCAAATGAATTAAAAATTCAATTAGAGAAAAAAGGAAAAAAATTTAAATCTCAAACTGATACTGAAGTTATTACAATTTTATTGAGTGATGAGTTAAAAAATAAAGAACCTCTAGATGCTGTTTATGATACTTTAAAAAAATTAAAAGGCAGTTTTGCTTTAGGTATTATTTTTAAAAATTTTAACAATATTATCATTGGAGCTAGAAGAGGAAGCCCTCTAGCTGTTGGTTATTCTAAAAACGAAAACTATCTTGGTTCGGATTCATATGCACTAAAATCAATGACAAATAAAATTTCATATCTAGATGATGGAGACATTTGTGTCTTAACTAAAGATAGTGTTGATTTCTATGATGCAAAAAAAAACAAGGTTAACAAGAAAGTTTTAATTTTATCTGATGATAAGAATGTTGCTAACAAGGGTGACTATAAAAATTTTATGTCAAAAGAAATATTTGAACAACCTATAACTGCAAGAAATTGCATAAATGAGTACATAGACAAATCAAGAGATGAAATAAATTTTTATAATTTTCCAATCCAACCAAAATCAATCAATAAGGTTGTTCTTATTGGTTGTGGAACAGCCTACCATTCATGCCTAGTAGCAAAATATTGGTTTGAGGAGTTTACCACTCTAAATGTTGAAGCAGATATTGCATCTGAGTTTAGATATAGAAATCTTAAATTTAATAAAGACAATCTATATTTATTTGTCTCACAATCCGGTGAAACAGCGGATACTTCAGCTGCTTTGGATTTATGTAAAAAAAATGGAGTAAAAACTTGCTCAATAGTCAATGTAGTTGAAAGTTCAATAGCCAGAAATTCTGATTGGGTTTTACCTATACATGCTGGACCCGAAATCGGTGTTGCTTCAACAAAAGCTTTCATTGGTCAAATGTTGTTACTTTATATGCTTTGCTTAAAAATAGCAGCTTTAAGAAATGATATTGACAGTAAAGATTATCAAAAAAAAATTAAAAACTTAAAAAAACTTCCTGAAATATTGGAGGAATGTCTTAGAAGCGAAGATAAAATTCAATTAGTTGCTAGAGACTTTTTAGACTCGAAAGGTTCAATGTTTTTAGGTAGAGGATGCTCATTTCCTATAGCTCTAGAAGGTGCTCTAAAATTAAAAGAACTTTCTTACTTACATGCAGAAGGTTATCCAGCTGGCGAAATGAAACACGGACCACTTGCTTTAATCGAAAATGGTTTGCCAGTTATAGTTATTTCACCTAATGATAAGTATTTTCATAAAACTATTTCTAATATGCAAGAAGTTATTGCTAGAGGAGGTAAAATTTTGCTTATAACCGATAGCAACAAAAATGTTATAAGTGAAAATGTAAGATTTACTATTAATCTTCCTTACATTGAAAAATCGCTATCACCATTCTTTAGCACAATCCCACTACAGTTGCTTGCTTATCATGTAGCGCTATTAAAAAAGTGTGATATAGATAAACCTAGAAATTTAGCAAAATCAGTAACTGTTGAATAAATTACTATAATAATATAAACATCACCCAAGAGTTGAATATGAAAAAATGGACTTTAAATAGTTGGAAAAACTATCCAGCAAAACATCTTCCTAAGTATGAAGATGAAAAGGAACTAGATATGGTTTTAGGAAAAATTAAGAATTTTCCTCCTTTAGTTTTTGCCGGAGAAACTAGATCTTTAAAAAAGGCCTTAGGCCAAGTGGTTGAAGGAAAAGCCTTCCTTCTTCAAGGGGGAGATTGTGCAGAAAGTTTTGCAGAATTTCATCCTGACAATATTAGAGACACCTTTAAAGTAATATTACAAATGGCATTAGTTTTGACATCTTCAGCTTCATTGCCAGTTGTAAAAGTTGGAAGAATTGCAGGACAATTTTCAAAACCACGTAGTTCTCCAGTTGAAATCAAAGATGGAAAAGAATTACCTAGTTATTTAGGAGATAATATAAATGGTATTGAGTTTACAGAAAAACTTAGAAAACCAGATGCCAAAAGAATGTTCAAGGCGTACTCTCAAGCAGCTTCTACTTTAAATCTTTTAAGAGCATTTTCACAAGGAGGATTTGCAGACTTAAGACAAGTTCATTTATGGAACTTAGGCTTTGTCAAGAAAAGTGATCAAGGAAAAAAATATAGAGCAATAGAAGAAAAAATTAGCGATGCATTATCTTTTATGGAAGCATGTGGAATAAATCCTGAAAGCAATAGGAGACTAAGGACAGTTAATTTTTATACTTCTCATGAAGCATTGTTGTTACCTTTTGAGCAATCAATGACAAGAGTAGATTCTACTACTGGGGAATACCATGATACTTCAGCTCACTTTGTGTGGATTGGAGATAGAACGAGACAACCTGACGGAGCCCATGTAGAATTTTGTAGAGGTATTAAAAATCCTATAGGATTAAAATGTGGACCTAGTCTTAAACCTGAAGAACTAATTAAGTTATGTAACATTCTTAATCCAGAAAATGACCCTGGAAGAATTACATTGATTTCAAGGTTTGGCGCTGACAATGTTGAAAAATTTTTACCGAAATTAATTAAGGCAGTTAAAAAGGAAGGTCTTAATGTGCTTTGGTCATGTGATCCAATGCATGGGAACACTATTAAGGCAAGCACTGGTTTTAAAACAAGACCTTTTAACAATGTGTTACAGGAAGTGAAAAATGTATTTGGCATTCATCAGGCTGAAGGGACTTATGCAGGAGGGCTTCATATAGAAATGACAGGCCAGGATGTGACAGAATGTACTGGAGGAGCTCAAAAAATATCTGAAAAAGATCTCTCAAGCAGATATCATACTCATTGCGACCCAAGGTTAAATGCAAGTCAGGCACTAGAATTAGCTTTTCTTATTTCAGATGAAATAAAGAAAAACTCAACATATTCAAAAAATATTATTCAAGCAGCATCTTAATAATTATTATATAATTATTAAGACAAAATCCTTAAAAGGATGAATTTTTATAGATTATGGAAACAAAAAAAAGAGCAGAAATTATAATTAGGTGGATAGATGATTATTGTAAATCTATGTTGTCCCAACCTAATGTATTGGTTGTGGGAATATCCGGAGGTATAGACTCTGCAGTTGTTAGTACTTTATGTGCTTTGACCGGGAGAAAAACAATAGTTTTAAGTATGCCGATCAAACAAATTAAATCCCAACATGATTTAAGTTTAAAACAAGGTGAATGGCTGTCATCAAAATATAAAAATGTTCAATATAATTTAATTGAACTAGAAAATATTTTTAACACCTTTAAAAACACACTAAGTAAATTTAATAATGAACATGGATTAGCAAACTCTCGAGCACGTTTAAGAATGACTACTTTATATCAAGTTGCGGCGGCAAATTCAGGAATAGTAGTAGGAACTGGTAATAAAGTTGAAGATTTTGGTGTAGGTTTTTATACAAAATATGGAGATGGTGGAGTTGATATTTCTCCAATAGCAGATTGTACAAAAACTCAGGTTTGGGAATTAGGAAAATATTTGAAAGTTCCGGAAGAGATTATTAAAGCAGAACCAACTGACGGTTTATGGGAAGATGGAAGATCTGATGTGAAACAACTTGGAATGTCTTATCAAGATTTAGAAAAAGCTATGACAAACACAAAGGATTCTAATTACAAAAAATATTTAAAAATCAGAGAAAAAAATGTTCACAAAATGAACCCGATACCAGTTTGTAAATTTGATAATGAATAATCTTAAAATTTCTAATACATTGAGCGGATCAAAAGAATTATTTAAGCCTATAAATAAAAACAACATAACAATGTATGCTTGTGGTCCTACTGTTTACGATGACCCACATGTGGGTAATGCGAGATCATTAGTTGTTTTTGATCTTTTATTTAGAATTTTAAAAAAAATTTATGGTGAAAAAAAAATTACTTATGTAAGAAATATCACTGATATTGATGATAAAATTATTGATATTGCAAAAGAAAAAAATCTACCTATTAAGTCTATAACTAAGGAAATAACTAAAGAATTTCATTTAGCTTGTAAAGATTTAAATTGTTTAGAACCAACAATTGAACCTAAAGCTACTGAGCATATACCTGGAATGATTAAGATGACAGAGTCCTTAATAAAAAAAAAATTTGCTTATGAAAAAAACGGACATGTATTTTTCTCTATTTCTTCTTTTAAAAGTTATGGAAAGTTATCTAATAAAAATTTAAATGAACTTAAAGCTGGTTCAAGAGTAGAAGTTTCCAGTTTAAAAAAGAATCCATTAGATTTTATTTTATGGAAACCATCCGAAGAAAAAGATCCCGGTTGGAATTCTCCTTGGGGAAGAGGCCGTCCAGGATGGCATTTAGAATGTTCAGTTATGAGCGAGCAGTACTTAGGAAAAAAATTCGATATTCATGGAGGAGGTTTAGACTTAGTATTTCCTCATCATGAAAATGAAATAGCCCAATCCTGTAGTAACAATTCCTCAAAAGTTATGGCTAACTATTGGATTCATAATGGGTTTTTAACTATGAATAAAGAAAAAATGTCAAAATCTTTGGGCAACATTGTTACTATAAAGGATGCTGTTAAAAAATATAATGGCCAAGTCGTTCGTCTTGCAATTCTAAGCTCTCATTACAAGCAGCCTCTAGATTGGAATGATAATTTGTTAGAAGAACAAAAGAATATTCTCAATAAGTGGTATAATTTATACGACAAAAAAGTGAATTTAAAAATTACACCTGATTGTTTTGAATATTTATTAGACGATCTTAATATGCCTGGTTACATTTCAAAATTACATGAATTGTATAATAAAGCCGTAAAAGGTGACAAAAAGATAAGAGAAATATTTAACGCCTCTTGTAAATTAATTGGTATTTTTAATCAAACTCAAGAAGAATGGGAAAAATCAAAGAAGAAATCTGTAAAAGTATCTGAAGAGTTTATTTTAAATAAAATTAATGAGAGACTTAAAGCAAGAAATAGTGGAGATTTTAAATTAGCTGATAAAATTAGAGATGATCTTTTAAAAGAAGGTATTTTAATAGAAGATAATAAAGACAAAACTGAATGGAAATATAAATGAGCAAAGAGAAAATATTTATCTTCGATACAACTTTGAGAGATGGCGCACAAACGGAAGGTGTAAATTTTTCAATTGATGATAAAAACAAGATTGCTTTAGCATTATCAGAATTGGGTGTAGATTATTTAGAAGGAGGGTGGCCTGGAGCAAACACCTTAGATACTAATTTTTTTAATAAACCACCTAAATTAAATGATAGTATTTTAACAGCTTTTGGAATGACTAAGAAATCGGGTAGAAGTGCAGAAAACGATCCTGGTTTATCTGCAATATTAAATTCAAACACTTCTGCTGTATGTTTAGTAGGAAAATCGTGGGATTTTCATGTTGATATAGCATTAGGTATTAGCAAAAAAGAAAACTTAGAAAATATAAAAGAGTCGGCAAAATTATTTATTAAAAATAAAAAAGAATTCATGTTTGATGCCGAGCATTTTTTTGATGGTTATAAAAATAATCCTGAATATGCGATGAATTGTATAAAAACTGCCTATGGAGAGGGAGCTAGGTGGATTGTATTATGTGACACTAACGGAGGAACTTTACCTAATGAAGTTGGAGAAATAGTTCAAAAAGTAAGCAAATCTATTCCTGGAAAAAATCTTGGGATACATGCACATAATGACACTGAAAATGCTGTCGCAAACTCGTTAACAGCTGTTCTGTCTGGAGTCAGACAAATTCAAGGAACAATAAATGGTTTGGGAGAAAGATGCGGGAATGCAAATTTGATTTCTTTAATTCCTTCATTAATTTTAAAAAATAGCTTTTCTAATAAATTTGAAATCAATATTGATAAAGAAAAAATTAAAACATTAACAGAATGTTCAAGACTACTAGATGAAATTTTAAATAAAAAATCTAATAGACATTCACCCTATGTAGGTGCATCAGCTTTTGCTCATAAAGGTGGTTTACATGTATCTGCTGTTACCAAAGATCCAAAAACTTATGAACATATAAATCCAAATTTAGTAGGAAATTTTAGAAATATTGTTGTTTCTGATCAATCAGGTAAGTCAAATATAATGTCAAGATTAGAAAAATATGGAATTAAAATTAATAAAGACGATCCAAAAATTCAAAGTTTGCTTGACGAAGTTAAAGATAGAGAATTTGCAGGTTATTCTTACGATGGAGCAGATGCTTCGTTTGAATTATTAGCAAGACGTCTTTTAGGTGAAATACCTAAATACTTAACTATTTCTAAATATGATGTATCTGTCAAAAGAGAGTCAAAAAATAAAATAAATTCTTTTGCAAAAGCACACATTGTTGTTGATGGAAAAGAAATTATTTGTGAAGGTTCTGGCAATGGGCCAGTAAATGCCTTAGATAATGCTATTAGATCTAATGTTGATAAAGTTGGGAAATATTCAAAGTATTTAAAGGATTTGAAACTTGTTGACTACAAAGTTAGAATCTTAAATACCGGAACAAATGCCACAACAAGAGTTTCAATTGAAAGTACTGATAAGAGTGGAAAAAATTGGTTCACAATAGGAGTTTCTCCTAATATTATTGATGCTTCATTTAAAGCTTTAATAGATAGTTTAGATTACAAGCTTTATAAAGAAAAAGCTCCTGCCGACATGCTGCCTAATGAGTAAAAAAATAGGATTCATCTTAGTTAAACCACAGCTAGGTGAAAATATAGGATCGTGTGCTAGAGCTTTAAAAAATTTTGGCTTTTCAAAACTAGATTTGGTTGAACCTAGAGATGGATGGCCTAACACAAAAGCACGAATGACCTCAGTAGGAGCTTATGATATTATTAAAAAATCAAAAATTTTTAAAAATACTCTCGAATCTATAAAACAATATGATTTAGTTTTTGCTACATCAGCTAGAAAGAGAGATATAAATAAAAAACACATTTCAATATCTAATTTCTCAAAAATTATTAAAAAAAATAAAAAATCAAAAATAGGTATAATATTTGGTCCAGAGGACTCAGGTTTATCCAATCAAGATTTATCATATTCAAATTATGTAGTAAAAATACCTACATCAAAAAAATTTTCTTCAATAAATCTTTCACATTCAGTCATTATAATCTGCTATGAGATATTCAGTTTATTGAACACCAAAAAGTTCAAAATTGATACTAAATCATTGGAAATATCGTCAAAAAAATCAACATACACACTTATTAAACATTTAAGAAATCTTTTAGAGAAGAAAAGCTTTTTTAAAAATAAAGAAAAACAACAAGCTATGTTGTTAAATATAAAAAATTTATTTTACCGTATGGAGCTAAGTGATAAAGAAACAAGGATTTTGGCTAGTATTATAAGTGTATTAAATAAAAGATAAAACAAAGCATAATTGACAATTCCCACAGAAACCTTATAAAACACAAAAACATGACAAAAAGACTTAAATCAAAACACAAGGTTGATCGTAGACTAAAAGTAAATTTATGGGGAAGGCCGAAAAGTCCTTTTAATACTAGAGCATATGCCCCTGGGCAACACGGGCAGGCTAGAAAAGGCAAGCCAACTGATTATGGAGTACAACTTAATGCTAAACAAAAATTAAAATCTTATTACGGAAATATTAATGAAAGACAATTTCGAAATATATATAGAAAAGCTATTAAGAAAAAAGGAGATACCACAGAAAACTTAGTTGCTCTTTTAGAGAGAAGATTAGACACAGTAGTTTACAGAGGCAAATTTGCTCCTACAGTTTTTTCTGCAAGACAACTGATAAATCATGGTCATATAAAAGTTAACAAAAAAAAAGTAAATATTTCCAGCTATTTAGTTAAAGAGTCTGATGTAATCGAGGTAAAAGATAAATCAAAAAAATTAAATATCATAGAAGGTTCTATTTCTAGTAAAGAAAGAGATGTACCGGAATACATACAGCTTGATGATAAAAATAAGTCGGTTAAACTAATAAGAGTTCCAAAATTTTCAGAAGTTCCTTATCCAGTAATTATGGAACCAAATCTAGTTATTGAATATTATTCGAGATAATATTGAATTTTTTCAGTTTATATAAAAGAAAATTTTTATATAAAATTAGAAATAAAATAAATATTGATACAGACTTAAAAACTTCTCAAAATACCCTAGAAGATTTGTTTGCTTATTATGGAACTGATAAAGCTAATAAATTTGAAAATTATACTAAAAAAGGACATGGATACTCCGAATTTTATCAAGGTCACTTTGAAAAAATAAAAAATAAAGATTTGAAAATTTTAGAGATAGGATCTTATTCTGGAGCATCTGCAGCAGCATTTTCAAAATATTTTCCAAACTCTAAAATCTTTTGCATAGATGTTAATATTTCAAATTTTAAATACAGTTCAAAAAAAATCGAAGTTTTTGGCTTGGATATCTCTGATTTCAAAATGATAAAAAATTTTTTTAGAGAGATTAGTTTAAATGAAAAACAACCATTTTTTGATATTATTATAGATGATGGTTCTCATAAACTAAGTGACATATTGTATGCTTTTAAAATATTATTTCAAAATTTAAGATCAGGAGGCTTTTATATAATTGAAGATTATAAGCTTCCTAATTTATTTAAACATTTAAATAATATTGATGATATTAAAATAAATGCCATGTTAGAAAATTTAAAAAAAAAAAAGATATTTAGCTCAAAAATTATAAATCAAGACTTTCAAAAATACTTAATAAAAAATATTAATAATATTTATACTTACAAGGGAAAAACTGAAAACTCAGATATTTGTTTTATAAAAAAAAATGACTAAACTTAATAATAAATATTTTTATATCTTAATATTAATTTTTTCTATTATAGGTATTATTCTTTCTTTAAATGTAGGAATATCTCATGATGAAATACATGAGAAAAAAAATTGGGAGTTCAATAAAAATTTAGTTAATAAGACTTTCAAAAATGAGAAGTTTGAGGAAAACTATATTGATAAATATTATGGAATTGGATTTCATATAGTTTCTCAACCTTTTCAAATTTTATTTTCAAAATTATCTAAAGATCATTTAGAAGTGAGCAATCCAGGTATTTTATTGTTATCTAAACACCCAGTTGTGTTTTTAATGTTTTTGATATCAGGAATATTTTTTTTTAAAATATTAAATTTTTTAACAAAAAATTCATATTTTTCTTACTTAGGAACTTTTTTATATATTTTATACCCTTATTTATTGGGTCATAGTTTTTTTAATTTGAAAGATATACCATTTTTGTCTGCATGGTTAGTTTGTACTTATCTATCTTTTAAAATAATAAACATTTACATCGATAAAAATTTTTTTTCATTAAAATATGTATTTTTACTAAGCGTTCTAACGGCTTTTCTCATTTCAATTAGAATATCAGGAGTATTAATTTTTCTTCAACTATTTATAACTTTGATTATTTTCTTTCTAACCTACTCAATTCAAAAAGAAAAAATAAAAAGTTTTATTTTAACTATATTTTTTTATGTTTTTTTTACGATTTTATTTATTATCTTTCTTTACCCAATTTCGTGGAATAATCCTTTAGAGTTATTTAATGCAATAAAATTTATGAGCAATCATTATAATGATGTATGTACTATGGTTTTAGGTAAATGCATTGAGTCAAAAAATCTTGATCCAACTTATATTCCCACCTGGATAATATTAAAATTACCAATATTCATTTTAGTTGGTTTGGTTTTGTTACCATTCATTGAAAAAAAAGTTATGACAGACTCAAAAAATAAAATATTTTTTGGAACTTTATTATCATCTGCTTTTATTATTCCATTTTTTTTAATATTTAACAATGTCCCACTTTATAATGAAATAAGACAAATTCTTTTTATTGTTCCTATTTTTTTTCTTTTAGGATTGGTTTCAATTTATTTTTTTTTTAAAAAAAAAATTTATATTTTTTTAACTTTTTTCTTATTTTTCTTTATATATGAAAATATAAAAATGTTTCCATATCAATATACTTGGTTTAATTTACCAACGAGATTTTTAGATATAGAAAAAAATTTTGAATTAGATTATTGGAGTATTAGTGGAAAAAATTTAGCACTTTCTCTTAAAAAAATAGGAGTAAATCAGAGTACATGCATTGTTGTTTCACCAAAACATTCAGTTGAACCTTTTTTATTTGATCAAAAAAATAATTGTTATTTTCCTTGGGGCGCATTAAATACTAATATTAAAAGACCTTTTTTTGCTATACAAACTGGCAAAAATTTACGCACGAGCATTCCCTACAAATGTAGTATTGTTCATCAAGAAAAAATTAAACTGTCTTTTTATAAAAAAGATTTAGTAGCAGGAAATTTAATAAAGTGTGATTAACTATTTTAGATCTAATTCTTTTCTAATTTTTAAAATAAAGTTTCTTAACAATACCCTCTCTTCTTCATCAAGATAATTCTCTTTTTCATTAGCCTTTTTTATTTCTTTTTTTAAAGTTACAACTATTCTTTCTCTACCTTCTTTTGTATAAAAACTATCAACTTTTTCATTAATTTGATTAAACTTTCTTCCTATTGTAAACTCAAAGACAAATATTAAGGCTACCGCAAGTACTATTATTTTATAAATATAATTCCTCATTTAATAAGAGATTTTTCAATTAATAATTTTTTTAATTCTCCATTTTCAAACATTTCTTTAACTATGTCACAACCTCCTATAAATTTACCTTTGATATAAAGTTGTGGTATAGTAGGCCAATCACTAAAATTTTTAATGCCTTGTCTTAAATCGTTACTCTCAAGAACATTAATACCTTTAAATTTTACATTTAAATGTTTTAAAATGTTTGATACTGCCATTGAGAAACCACACTGAGGGACATCAGGAGTTCCTTTCATAAAAAGGCACACATCATTGTTATCTATAGAATTTTTAATTTCGTTTTGAATATTCATTTTTGTTTTTCTTTCGTTGTTATTGATAGTGCATGCAACTCGTTGCCCATTTTTCCTTTTAAAGATTTATACACTAATTTATGCTGTTCAATTTTACTTTTACCATTAAATATCTCAGAAGTTATTTTAGCTGAATAGTGATTATTGTCGCCCATTAAATCTTCAATTTCAATAATTGCATCAGGTATTGACTCTGTAATTAATTTTTTGATTTCATCAATGGAAAGTGCCATTAATAATTATAATACCATTTATTGTTAGCATTAAACAGATCTTTAATGCTTATTTTTAATTCCCCAGATAATTCAAAATTATCTTTTTGGGTAAATCCTACTATTTCATGAAAAATATTGTCATCTTTGAACATTTTTTCAACCTTCTTAAGGTTATTTTTCTCTATCTCTATGAGATATCTGCCCTGATCTTCTCCAAAAAAATATTCAAATAGATTATTTAGTTTTTTTGGTTTTTCAATTTTTATTCCAATATTGGATGATATACACATTTCTGATAACGCAATAATTAAACCCCCAGATGAAATGTCATGTACAGAATTCAAAAGATTATCTTTGATCAATTTAAGAATAAAATTTCCATTATTTTTTTCATTTAATAAATTAATTTCTGGTGGAGGACCGTCTTTTATTGAGTATATTTCTTCAAAAAAAACACTTTGATGTAAGTGACCAAAAGTTTTTCCTACTACTAAAACTGGATTATTTTCTTTTTTAAAAACATGATTAACTTTATTTTCTAGTTTATTAATTAAACCTACACCGCCTATCACTGGAGTGGGGTATATATTTTTCTTATTTGTACCATTATAAAATGATACGTTTCCAGAAACTATTGGGTAGTCTAAATACTCGCAAGCTTCTTTAATTCCTAAAATTGTCTCAGCAAATTCACCCATTATTTTTGGATTTTCAGGACTTCCAAAGTTTAAACAATTAGTTATAGCCATAGGTTTAGCCCCTACTGAAATTAAATTTCTCCAGCTTTCACAAACAATTTGTTTTGCTCCCGTAATAGGATGGGATTTACAATAATTTGCTGATGAGTCTACTGTTAAGGCAATCGCTTTATTTTTATTATGTATTCTAACAATTGCAGCATCACCACCAGATTTTTGAATTGTATCGCACATTACCATTTGATCGTATTGTTCTGTAACCCAACTTTTATTTGATTGGTTAGGTGAAGAAATAATCTTTAAAAAACAATCTTCGAATTTAATTTTTTTTAATCCTTTTATATTCGTTTTTTTTTCAGGTAACTTAATTTTTTCCCATTTTCTATCATACTGCGGAGCTTTAGATGACAATGCATTAATTGGTATTTCAGCAACTACTTTTTTTTCGTACATAAGTTTTAATTTTTTAGTATCGGTAGTTTTTCCAACGACAACAAAATCTAAGTCCCATTTTTCGAAGATTTTTTTTGCACTATCTTCTTTTTTGTTTTCAAGAACGATAAGCATTCTTTCTTGGCTTTCCGAAAGCATCATTTCATATGGTGTCATATTTTCTTCTCTACACGGGATTTTATCTAGATCAATTTCTATACCTAACTCACCTTTGAAAGCCATTTCAACACTTGAAGATGTTAATCCAGCTGCACCCATATCTTGTATTGAAATAATTGAGTCATCTTTCATTAATTCAAGACAAGCTTCCATTAGTAATTTTTCTGTAAATGGATCACCTACTTGAACTGTTGGTTTTTTTTCTTCAGAATTATCATCAAACTCTGCTGAAGCCATAGAAGCTCCATGAATTCCGTCACGACCAGTTTTAGAGCCTACATATACAACAGATTTACCAACTCCTTTAGCTTTTGAATAAAATATTTTTTCTTTTTTTACATGACCAACTGCCATAGCATTTACTAAAATATTTTCATTGTATGTATTGTTAAATTTGGTTTCACCTGCAACAGTTGGTATCCCAATACAATTGCCATATCCACCTATTCCAGACACAACTCCATTTAAAAGATTTTTTGTTTTTTTATTATCAGTAGCTCCAAAATGAATTGAGTTTAATAATGCTATTGGTCTAGCTCCCATTGTAAAAACATCTCTTAAAATACCTCCAATACCTGTTGCAGCACCTTGATAAGGTTCAATAAAAGATGGATGATTATGGCTTTCAATTTTGAAAGCTAAAGCATCATCATCTCCTATATCAATTATTCCTGCATTTTCACCAGGTCCCTGTATTACATTTTTATTTTTAGTTGGTAATTTTTTTAAATGTACTTTTGATGATTTGTAAGAACAGTGTTCGTTCCACATTGCAGAAAAAATTCCAAGTTCTAATAAATTTGGTTCTCTTTTTAAAAGTTCTTTAATTTTTGAATATTCCTCATTATTAATCCCATGTTGTTGAACAATTTTATCAGTAATTTTCATTTAATTTAATAAACTTGAAAAAAGATTAATCCCATCATCATTAGAAATTGATTTACTTATCATCCTTTCAGGATGAGGCATCATTCCTAAAATATTCTTACTTTCATTAAAAATTCCGGCAATATTATTTAAAGAACCATTTGGATTAGATGTTTCATCTATAACGCCTTTTTCATCACAATATTTAAATGCAATTAATTGTTTGTCTTCTAAATCTTTCAAATGATTAGAACTTGTAAAATAATTACCTTCATTATGAGCTATATTAAGCTTTATAACTTGACCAAATTTATATTTATTGCAAAAATTATTTTTGTTATTATTTACTTTAATATAAATATCTTTTGACAAAAATTTTAAATTTTTATTTCTTAATAAAGCACCTTGAAGTAATCCAGTTTCAATTAAAATTTGAAATCCATTACAAATACCTAATATTAAACATCCTTTATTAGCAGCTTTAACTACTTCTTTGATAATGTTAGATTTGGCAGCAACTGCACCAGATCTTAAGTAATCTCCATAAGAAAAACCACCAGGTATTACGATTAAATCTGATTTTGGTAATTCATTGTCTTTATGCCAAACCATTTTATTCTTAAATTGTAACTTTTCAAGAGCTACAGAAATATCTCTATCACAATTTGATCCAGGAAAAACAATAACAGAGGATTTCATTATATTTTTTTAGATATCTTAAAATCTTCTATAATTAAATTTGCTAGTAATTTTTTGCACATTTGATTTACTTTTTCTTGAGCAATTTTTTCATCGGACTCGTTAATTTCAATTTCAAAATATTTTCCTTGACGCAGCTCTTTTAAAGTATTCAGACCCATCTCTTGCAATGTCTGTTGAACAACTTTTCCTTGTGGATCTAGCACATCTTTTTTCAAAGTAACTATTACTGAAAATTTCAATTTATTTTTTTTTGAATTTTACTGAAGTAGGTTTACCAAATTTAACTTCACTAATATTTGTTTCCTCTGGCATTATACCAAGTCTTCTTGCAACTTCTTGATAAGCTTGTACAATATTACCTAAATCTTTCCTAAATCTATCTTTATCCAGCTTTCTCTCACTTTTTATATCCCAAAGCCTGCAAGTATCAGGACTTATTTCATCTGCTAAAATGATTTCTTGTTTATCTTTTTCCCAAAATTTTCCGTATTCAAGTTTAAAATCGACTAATTTAATACCTACACCTCTAAACATACCTTGAAGTAAATCATTTATTCTGTGGGTAGTCTTATCTATCTGTTCAATTTCTTCTTTTTTTGCCCAACCAAATGCGTAAATGTGTTCTTTGGCTATTAGCGGATCTCCCAAATCATCATTTTTGTAGCAATATTCCAATAGTGGTTTTTCTAAAATTGTTCCATCAGCAATACCAAGTCTTTTTGATAATGAACCGGTCGCGATATTTCTGACTATAAATTCTATAGGTATTATTTCAACATGTTTAACAAGTTGTTCCCTCATATTTAATCTCTTTACAAGATGAGTTTTTATTCCACATTGATTCAAATTAGATAAAATATGCTCAGAAATTCTGTTATTCAGAACGCCTTTACCTTCAACATTTGCTTTCTTCAAATTATTGAAAGCTGTAGCATCATCTTTAAAATGCTGAATGACTAAACCTTTTTCTTTAGTTTCGTAAATAATCTTGGCTTTACCTTCGTATAGTTTTTTTCCTTTATTCATATAATGTTATTTTTTTAAATTTCTTTTGAAAATTATATTAATTCGCTTAGTATGGTAACTAAAATCAAATAGTTTTTTTAATTTATTAACAGGTATTTTTTTATTAATTTTATTGTCATTTGATAAGTTTTCATAAAATGAAGACTTGCTATTCCATGTTTGCATAGCATTTTTTTGCACTAACTTATAAGCTTCTTCTCTAGATAGACCCAATGTAGTTAATTCCAACATAACTTTTTGGGAAAAGAACAATCCTCTAGTCAAATCTAAGTTTTTTTTCATATTTTTTGGATAAATGTTTAAATTTTTTATAATTCCATTTAACCTGTCTAATGCAAAATCTAATGCAATCGTTGTATCTGGCCCTATATTTCTTTCAACACTAGAGTGAGAAATATCTCTCTCATGCCACAACGCTATATTTTCTAAAGCTGGAATGACACTAGATCGTATTAATCTTGCTAGACCTGTTAAATTTTCACTTAAAATTGGATTTTTTTTATGAGGCATCGCTGAGGAACCTTTTTGTTTTTTTCCAAAAAATTCCTCTACTTCTAAAACTTCAGTTCTTTGTAAATGTCTTATTTCTATTGCAAATCTTTCAATTGAACTTGCAATTATCGCTAATGTTGAGAAAAATTGAGCATGTCTATCTCGAGGTATTATTTGTGTAGATATAGGCTCAACAGACAATTTTAATTTTTTTGCAACATAGCTTTCTACCCTAGGATCAATGTTAGCATAAGTACCAACTGCTCCAGAAATTGCACAAGTTGAGATTTGTTGAATAGAATCCTCCAATCTTTTTTTGTTTCTTAAAAATTCTTGGTAAAAAGTTAACATTTTTAAACCAAAAGTAATTGGCTCAGCATGAATTCCATGACTTCTGCCTATGCAAAGTGTGTATTTATGTTTGATGGACTGTTTTTTTATTGATGATAATAAAACATTTATATTCTTAACCAAAATTTCACCTGACTGCTTTAATTGTAAATTAAAACAAGTATCTAAAACATCTGAAGAAGTCATACCCTTATGAAGATATTTTGCGTCTTTGCCAACTTTTTCAGTTATCGAAGTTAAAAATGCTATTACATCATGTTTCACATTTTTTTCAATCTGTAATATTCTTTTTACATTTATTTTTGCTTTCGATTTAACTTTTTTTGATACTCCTCTTGGGATAATACTTAACTTTTCCATTGCTTCAGCTGCAGCAATTTCAATTTTCAACCAAATTGAAAATTTATTTTTTTCTTCCCAAATATTTCTAAGTTCTTTTCTAGAATATCTTTCTATCATGATTAATATGGAGGAAAATTTAAACCTTTTTTCGAAGAAGTAAAAATTTCATATCCATCTTTTGTTATACCAATAGTGTGTTCAAATTGTGCTGATAATTTTTTGTCTTTAGTAACCGCAGTCCATCCATCATTTAAAACTTTTGTTTGATAATCACCTTCATTTATCATTGGCTCAACAGTAAATATCATTCCTTCTTTTAGTTTTATTCCAGTTCCACTTTTTCCATAATGAAGAATGTTTGGTTCTTTATGAAATTTTTCTCCTATGCCGTGCCCACAAAAATCTTTAACTACAGAGTATCCTTCTTTTTCTACATATTTTTGAATAGTTGAACCTATGTCTCCTAAGTGAATTTCTTTTTTTAATATTTCAATTCCCTTCATCATTGCTTCATAAGTAGTTTCAACAAGTTTTTTAGCTTTTATTGAAACATCTCCTACATAAAACATTCTACTAGTATCTCCATGCCACCTATCTTTATAAGCGGTTACATCAACATTAATAATATCTCCTTCATTTAATATCTTTTTACCAGGTATACCATGACAAACAATGTGATTAGCTGAGGTACAACATGATTTTGGAAAACCTCTATAAAAAAGTGGAGCAGAAAAAGCGCCACTATCGTTTATAAATTCATAACAAAGGGCGTCAATATCTTCAGTAGAAATTCCTGGCTTTATAACTTTTGAAACTTCATCCAAGGCTGCCGCAGCTATGGAACCAGCTTTTCTTGTTTTGTCAAATGATTCTAAAATATTTTCATCCATTAATATTTAATTTAATCTTTTTGTTTAGTTCTATTCCTTTTAAGGAAAATTTACAATCATAGCAAAGCACTTTAACATTTTTATTTACAGCCTCGTTAAAAGCCTTAAAATATTCAGGGTCAATATCTGAGGCAATACCAAAGGATTTACAATTTTCTATTTGTATTAAAAACATTAAATAACTATCGTATCCTTGTTTGTTGGCAATAATTAAATTTTCAATATGTTTTTTACCTCGAGTTGTAACAGCATCTGGAAATTCAGCATGACCATTTTTTCTTCTTAAGGTAACACTTTTGACCTCGAGAAAAGCCTTTTTATTATTTTTTGTGTCTGTTAATAAAAAATCAAATCTTGTGTTTTTTCCAAATTTTTTTTCAGGTTTTATCAAAGTATATTTTTTTAAATCATCAATGTTTCTATTTTTTAAAGACTCATTTACAATCTTGTTTGTAATATGAGTATTGACACAATATTTAGAATTATTTACTTCAATTATTTGTAATGTGTATCTAAGTTTTCTTTTTTTATTATTTGAAGATGATATCCACACACGATTTCCTTTTTTAAGAAGGTTAATCATAGAACCAGGATTAGGACAATGAACTGTAATAATTTTGTTATTTACTTTTACATCAGCAAAAAATCGTTTATATCTTTTTATTAAAACACCTGATATTAATTCATTTTCAAAATTCATAAGTAATTTTAACAAATTATGACGAATAGTTATAAAAAAAAAGTAAGCGCTGGAATACTTATAATAGGCAATGAAATCTTGTCTGGACGAACTCAAGATTTGAATATTTCGTTCCTTTGTGACTGGCTAAATAAAAAGTGTGGAATCACCGTAGAAGAAGTAAGAGTTGTTCCGGACATTGAACAAAGAATTGTTAAAAATGTTACAGAACTTAAGAAAAAATTTAAATATATTTTTACTACTGGAGGTATTGGGCCAACTCATGATGATATTACAGCAAAGTCAATATCTAGAGCATTTAAAAAGAAATACGAATATCATAAAGAAGCCTACTCAATTTTAGAAAAATATTATGGAAAATCTAATTTTAATGACGGAAGAAAAAAAATGGCTAAAATGCCAAGAGGCTCCTCTTTAATTTACAATCCATCAAGTGCAGCACCTGGTTTTTTTATTAAAAATGTTTTTTGTTTGCCTGGTGTGCCATCAATTTTAAAAGCAATGATAAATGATGTCCAAAAATATTTAAAAAAAGGACTTGTTATAACAAACAAATCAATAAGCATTTATGCTGTAGAAAGTGATATCTCAAAAGAACTAACAAAAATTTCAAGAAAATATTTTAAAAAAGTGGACATAGGTAGCTACCCTTTTTTTAGATTAGGTCGTATAGGAGTTTCCATAGTACTAAGATCAGCTAATAAAAAAAGTATAAAGAACTGTTTTATTGAAATAAAAAAAATGGTAAAGAAAAAAAAATTAAAGGTATATAAAAACTAAATTTTAATATGTTATATTTCGCTTACGGGAGTAACCTATATCATAAGCAGATGAAAAAGCGCTGCAAACAATCAAAGTATATAAAATGTTATATTTTAAAAAATTATAAACTTTCTTTTAGAAATAATTTTTTAGGCGGTGGAGTTGGAGACATACAAAAGAAGAAAAATTCAAAAGTTTTTGGAGCATTATATAAAATAACAAAAAATGATGAAAAAAAATTGGATCAATATGAAAATTATCCAGTAACTTACATTAAAAAATATTTTAAACTATCGGGTAAAAAAGTAATGTTTTATTATATGCCAAATAAAACAAAATATAATCCCCCGAGCAAGAGATATATAAATTTAATTATCCAGGGATATAAAGATTGTGGATGGAATGTAAAAAAACTTTTAAAAGTTAAAACTTTTGAAAAACATCGTCGAGTTTAATGCTTGAAACATCACTTACTTTATATAGTTCTTTACTATCCAAAATTTCAATGTTTTTTTGATTAGGAGAAAATTTTTTAGCATTTGTTGGTCCAAACAAAAGTATCATTGGTATAGAGGCTAAACCAATCATGTGCATGATACCATTGTCAATACTTATGGCTTTTTCAAGTCTCGTTGCCAGAGCTGTTACTAAAGCTGGGCAAGATAAGCTTGAAGTATGTTCAGGAAATAATGCACCTTTAACTTCTAATTTAATTTTATTTACTATTTCTTTTTGAGACTCTTCAACAAAAAAAACTGGTATCTTATTCATCTTTTCTATTTTTTTTGCTAGTTCAATAAATTTTTCTAAAGGCCAACTTTTTTTTCTATATAAATTTCCTTGAGTAATTGAGAAACCTATATAATTATTGTTTGGTAATAATTTTTTAGCTTCATCAATATAATTTTTATCAAGATTTTCTAAAGAATAATTAACTGTTTTTATATTGGTATTATAAAATTTTTCTAAATTATATATTGTTTTTTCAGATATGTTGTCATTATCTATATAATCTGCTTTGTTTGAACAAAAATTAAATTTATAGGTGGAAGAATAAAAATCAGTACAAGGTATTCTTCTTAAAATTAATGTATTTCTCAATTTTGATTGCAAATCTATAATTAAATCAAATTTTTTTATATTAAGTTTTAAAATTCTTTTTTTAACAACAAAAAAATGCCACCACCTAAAACCAAAATATTTTAAATCTAGATCCAGTGTTTTTACATTTCTGATATTATATTGTTTAAGTTTGCCCAAATAATGATTTTGATGTGCTCCTAAGTAATATAACTGTGAGTCTCTAAAATGATTTTGCAAGCTTAAGATTAAAGGAAAAAGTTGTATTGAGTCTCCAAGTCCTCCTCCAGAATTATAAATTAAAATCTTTTTATTCATTTATAAATTTAGTATATTATTAAATATAACAATAACTCATGAAGTGAAATAAATCTATAATGCATGATTCAGCTTTAGAAAGCTTCACTAATTTTAAAAATACTTACTTGGATCCACGTAAGGATAAATCAATTTCTGTAGTTGAAATAGGTTCTTTGGCAGTAAATTCAAGTATAAAAAATATTGTTCAAAATGATTTTAAATATACTGGAGTTGATATTATTAAAGGTGAAAATGTCGATATAGTTCTAAATGACCCTTACAAGTTTCCATTTGAAGATGGAACAATTGATGCAATAATCTCAATATCTACTTTTGAACATACTGAATTTTTTTGGTTAACATATCTAGAAATCTTAAGAGTCTTGAAGTCAGACGGTTTATTTTTTTTAAATGCACCATCTAATTCAAAGTTTCATAGGCACTCAACTGATAATTGGAGATTTTATCCTGACAGTAGTATCTCACTTGAAAAATGGGGAAAAAAAAACAATTATAATCCAAAAGTTTTAGAACATTATACAAATTATTGTAAAGGAAGAGATATTTGGAACGATTATGTGTCAGTTACGATTAAGGATCAGAAATTTTCTAAAAATTATCCAAATAGAATAATTGATAAAAAAAAGGACTTTACTAATGGCAGAAAAGACAATTCTGAAAAAATTTTAAACTATCAAGAACTTCCACAAGACCAAAATAATTGGGGGTGGAAAATTTACTATAAATTAAGAAAGTTTTTGAATAAAATTAAATAGTTTTTATACTTTGTTTTTAATTATAAAAACAAACAATATTGAAGTTACAAACATAATTAATGCGTAAGCTGCAGTAGGGTAAATATAAATTGTATCATCAAAAATTTGTGTAGCCACAAAAACTGCTAGAGTTCCATTTTGAAGACCACATTCAAGAGAAATACATTTTCTTTGTGCAATACCAGATGCAAAAAATTTGGCAAAATAATATCCAATAATCATCATTGACACATTAAGAATTAAACTAATTGTTCCTGCACTTGTTATATAGATTAAAATATTATTCCATTCTTCTATCCATATAGCAGCAAATACAATTAAAAATAAAAATACAGAAATATTTTGGATCAAATTATTATTATTTATAACAAAAGAATTAAAAAATTTTCTAATTATCATACCCAAGATTACTGGCATTGTAACAACAAGAAACATTTTAAAGGCGATAGAATTAATTGAAAAATTGGAATTAAAATCTGTGAAATTTAAAATTTTTGCAGATCCTACTATTATAAATGGAACTGTAAAAATAGATAATAAGCTTATAACCGCTGTTAAAGATATTGAGAGAGCAACATCACCATTTGCAAATTTTGTTAATACATTTGAAGTTACTCCTCCTGGAGCGGAAGCAATTACCATTATTCCCATAGCTATTTCTATAGGCAAATTAAATATTTTTAATATAATAAAAGCAATAATCGGAAGTAAGATAACCTGAAAAATAAATCCAGTTATAAAATTTTTAGGTTTTTTAATTAATTCGTAAAAGTCATCTGTAGTTAGACCTAAACCTAAACCAAGCATTATTAAAGCCAAAGCTAGTGGGGCAATTGTTGTTACTATTTCCATAATGATAATTTAAAATTAAATATATAAAATTTATTAATAAATAAATAGTTTTTTGTTTCCTTAGAACTTTTGTGTATTAATATATTAGAAATATTCAAAAATAACTCAAAATATCTATCTATTACTTAACCAAATTGTTTCAAAGGGTTTTAATATTAAAAGCTTATTCTTTATTTCAATTTTAGATCCAATTAAATTATTCCAATTATG
>MDSV01083216.1_pt1 | contig 26928 bp, 34 predicted proteins | sample 810851 | NCBI WGS metagenome assembly MDSV01 (sample SAMN05326640, study PRJNA326480) | marine metagenome | isolation source: seawater | place: Atlantic Ocean: North East | collected 2012
AAATAGAAGAAGACGTTCCTGTCTTTGGTGTGATTGACGATGGGTCAGATTACCTCAGAGAAGAGGAAATGAAGAAAGAAATGCCATGGCATCAATACCATAATGGTAGTATTGAAGAGTGGTAATTAAATCTATAAATAAGTGTTTGTATAAATAAAAGTATGTGAAAATAACCGTATTATGAAAACTTATAATTAGATTACGAAAAAAGGAAAGAGCTATGGCACTATTTACACCCTCTGCTTCCCCTGCTGTAACAGTTAAAGAAATCGACTTAACGGGAGTTGTCCCTAACGTCCAAACTTCAACTGGTGCATTTGTGGGAAATTTCGGTTGGGGCCCTGTTGGAGAAGTTACTCTTGTCTCAGATGAGTCAGGATTGGTTTCTCGTTTTAGCGCACCTACCGATGCTAACACGGTTGACTTTCACTCAGCCGCATACTTCCTCAGATATTCTAATTCTCTGCAAGTAGTTCGAGAGGTCGATTCAGACGCCAAGAACTCTTATGCCGTGAATTCGAATCTAATAGGAACAAGTGCTCAATCTCTAGGAAATCTAGAAGCATTTGAAAACGCTACTATCACTGATAGTGACGGTTCATTTATTGCTAAATATCCTGGCGAATTGGGTAATTCACTACAAGTATCATATTGCGCTGTCGTAGACAGTGACAATGGTGGTTCTGTTGCGTTCAATAATTGGACATACAAGGATAAATTCGATGCACATCCTTCTACATCTAAGTTTGTTTCAGACTTAGGCGGGAAGAATGACGAACTCCATGTTGTCGTTGTTGACGAAGACGGAGCTATTACTGGTACTGCTGGAGAAGTTCTAGAAACATTCCCATTCTTATCCGTTGCAAAAAACGCTAAGAAATCGGACGGAACTTCAAACTATTACAAAGACGTACTCAAGTTGCAATCCCAATGGATTTACGCTGGTGACTTCTTCATAGGAGACTCTGCTAGTGTATCCGATGTTGCTGGTTCAAACTGGGGTAATAACGCAACAACTACTGGAGAAGACTTCCACGCATCAGGCCCAAGTATCGCTGCTCAAACAGTATCACTTAAGCTAGGTGTTTCATCATCAACTCTTGGAACAGACGATATCCTACGTGGGTTCGACAAGTTCGAAGATAAAGATGCTGTTGAAGTAGACTTCTTAATTGCGCCAGAATCGTTGACTGACACACCTGCTACAACAGTTGTTAATGACTTGATATCAACTGCAAGTTCATTAAGAAAAGACTGTGTGGTAGTTGCATCTCCTTCAAGAGCTGCAGTAGTCACAACTGGTACTAACGCTGCTGTACTGACTTGTAACAACTCATATACAAAATCCTCATATCTTGTACAGGATAATAACTACATCAAGGTGTTTGACAAGTACAACGACAAATATATAAAAATCCCTGCTAACTCATCGACTGCTGGTCTGATGGCTGCTACGGATTTAGTCGCTGCTCCTTGGTTCTCACCCGCTGGTGCTAGACGTGGACGTTACCTTGGTGTAACTGACATTGTATTATCCCCTAGTAAAGCTGAGAGAGATGCATTGTATAAAGCTGGTATTAATCCGATTGCAAATATTCCTGGCCAAGGAATCTTGTTATTCGGAGATAAGACTAATGAATCTAGACCAAGTGCGTTTGACCGCATTAACGTAAGGAGACTATTCCTTGGTATCGAAAGAGCCATTGCAGTCGCTGGACGTAATGTGATGTTTGAATTCAATGACGAGTTTACTCGTGCAGAATTCGTAAACATTGTCGAACCATTCTTGAGAGAGATTAAGGGTCGAAGAGGTATCACGGATTTCAGAGTCGTTTGTGACGCTACAAACAATACTCCTGCCGTGGTGGACAGAAACGAGTTTATCGCTTCTATCTTCATCAAACCCGCACGTTCAATTAACTACGTAACACTTAACTTTGTTGCAGTTAGAACTGGTGTGGAATTTGAAGAAGTAGTAGGAACGGTATAACGGAACGATAAGGAGATATCAAAATGGCAATATTAGGCGTAGATGACTTCAAATCGAAGTTAAGAGGTGGGGGCGCAAGACCCAACCTATTCAAAGCGACTGTAAACTTCCCTGGCTATGCTGGTGGAGATGTTGAACTCACTTCGTTCCTCTGTAAAGCTGCACAATTACCAGCCTCAGTCATGAACGTGATTGAAGTACCATTCCGTGGTAGACAACTTAAAATTGCGGGTGACCGTACATTTGAAGCTTGGACTGTCACTGTTCTAAACGATACAGACTTTAATGTCCGTAACGCAATGGAACGTTGGATGAACGGTATCAATGCACATCAAAACAACACAGGTTTGACTAATCCATTGGATTACCAAGCAGACTTAGTTGTTGAACAGTTGGACAGAGATGAAACTGTTGTTAAGACATACAACTTCCGTGGATGTTTTCCAACGAATGTAGCGGCTATTGACGTTGCATACGAAACAGTAGATACTGTTGAGGAATTCACTGTGGAATTTGCAGTCCAATACTGGGAAAGTAACACCACAAGTTAAGGTGTTATTTAACATATAGATAAGAGGTGTAGGGATAAAACCCTACACTTCGATTCTACGGAACAAAGAAACTATGGCAGATAACGACAATACCCTACTACGACTTTTCGGATTCGAACTCAAACGAGCTGCTGGAAAGAAAGAAGTAGGAAAAGAAGATAATAAATTACAATCTATTGTTGCTCCCACCGATGATGATGGTGCGGGGTATGTTACTGCTAGTGGTTCTCACTATGGTCAGTACATAGACCTAGAAGGTGGGAAAGCAAAAGATAATGCACAATTAATTATGAAGTATCGTGGTGTTGCAGAACACCCTGAAGTCGATGCAGCTATTGAAGACATTATTAACGAATCAATTGTGGGTGGTGAAAACGAATCACCTGTATCATTGAATCTTGATAACATAGAAAAGTTACCTGATTCAATTAAAAATCAAATGTTTGAAGAGTTCGCTTCAGTCGTAAGTATGTTAAACTTCGGTGAACTCGGTCATGACATTTTCAGAAGTTTCTATGTGGATGGTAGATTGTTCTATCACCTAGTAGCAAACGAATCGAATTTAAAACTTGGTATCCAAGAAATCAGACCTATCGATGCTGCCAAAGTACGTAAGGTCAAAGAAGTCAAGTATAAGAAAGACCAAAAGACGGATGCTAAGATTGTTGATAAAATTAAAGAATACTTTATCTACCAAGAAAAGGCAGGAACAAACCAAGGTGTTAAGTTACACCCCGATGCAGTATCATATGTTACTTCGGGATTACTTGACCCTACAAAGAAAACAGTGGTGTCTTATTTACATAAGTCACTAAAACCAATCAACCAGTTGAGAATGATGGAAGACTCTTTGGTCATCTATCGTCTCGCACGTGCGCCTGAAAGACGTATCTTCTATATCGATGTTGGTAATATGCCACGTAATAAGTCAGAAGCTTATATGCGTGATATCATGAATCGTTATAGAAACAAGTTAGTGTACGATGCATCAACTGGTGACCTAAAAGATGACCGTAAACATATGTCGATGTTGGAAGACTTTTGGTTACCTCGTAAAGAAGGTGGTCGAGGGACTGAGATATCAACATTGCCAGGCGGTGAGAACTTAGGTCAGATAGACGATATTGTCTACTTCCAAAAAAGACTTTATCGTTCACTCAACGTACCTATCTCAAGACTGGAACAAGAGGCACAGTTCTCTCTAGGTCGTTCTACTGAAATCGGTAGAGACGAAGTTAAGTTCCAAAAGTTTATTGATAGACTACGTAAGAGATTCTCACATCTATTCTTAGGTATCCTTCGCAAACAATTGTTAATGAAGGGTATCATTACAGAACAGGATTGGGAATCATGGAAGAACGAAATCCAAGTTGATTTCATACGTGACAACCATTTTACTGAACTTAAAGACATGGAATTATTGCAAGATAGGTTGAATGTTCTTGATGCGGTATCGAACTATGTGGGCGAATACTTCTCTAGAGAATGGGTAATGAAGAACGTAATGATGATGACAGACGAAGACATCCAACAGATGAAAGACCAAGTAGAGGCAGAGAATGCCAACTCGGAAGATTCTGAGGGTGAGGAAGATTTTTAATAAATTAGGAGATTGAAATGCAAGATGAAAACCAAGTACAACCAAATGAGGTTGAGGAACAGGAAACAGTTGAAGTTAGTCCAGTAGAAGAACTAGTCAACCAAATTACAGACGGAGAATTGAACAAGGCAGAAACGTCCTTTCAGTCAATTGTCCAAGATAAAATCGTAGATGCGTTAGATGCTGAGAGAGTATCTGTCGCTGGTGCAATCTATAACGACAACGAAGAAGTCGAAATTAGTGACGAAGAAGTCGAAGAAGATATGCCAGACCACGATGAAGTGGAATACGAAGACGATAAAGAAGAAGAAAAGTCTGAAGAAGACGGTTCTTAAAAACTTTATTTGTATAAATAATAGTACAAAAGGGAAACTTATTTTGAAAACATATTCGGAACTATTGGAAGCAATCAAGAAACCCGATGGACAGAAGGTTTTCGATAAAAAGATTAAGCGTATCCCTGTACAAGTTTATAAAGAGCGCATGAGGACTAATCCCTTTGTTGCTTATGTAGACGGTGACCGCTTGGATGCATTCAGAACAGAAAAGGATGCAGTTAAAGCGGCTGAAACCGTAATAAAGGAATTAACATAAATGAAGTTAATTACAGAATTTACAGAAAACGATTCACTGAAGTGTCTCATTGAGAAGAAAGAGAACGGTGAGAAGAACTACGTCATTGAAGGCGTATTTGCACAAGCAGATAAAAAGAATCGTAACGGACGTATATACCCTAAACCTATTATGGAAAGGGCAGTAAACAAATACGTCAAAGAACAAGTTTCTAAGAAACGGGCAGTAGGGGAACTAAACCACCCTGAAGGGCCGACAGTTAACTTAGACAAAGTTTCGCATCTCATTACAGACCTTAAATTTGAGGGAAATAATGTGGTCGGAAAGGCACAAATATTGCCAACTCCAATGGGGGAGATTGTAAAAGGTCTTCTTGATGGTGGTGTGCAACTAGGTGTGTCAACTCGTGGTATGGGTAGCCTTGAGCAAAGGAATGGCGCAATGGTCGTTAAAGACGACTTTATGCTTAGTACGGTTGACATCGTACAAGACCCATCTGCACCCGAAGCTTTCGTTAATGGAATTATGGAAGGTGTAGATTGGATTTGGCGTAACGGTATTCTTTCGCCTCAGGTAATTGAAGAAATGGAGACTGAAATTAAAAACACTCCGAAAGCATTTCGTCCCGAAGTGCAGATTCGAGAGTTTAAAAATTTCCTCTCGTTAATCAAATCGCAATTGTAAAAGGAGTCAATTATGACTGAAGAAGCAAAAGTCGAAGTTGAACTTCACGATGATGATATTAACGATATCGTGGAAGAAACTCTCGAAGAAGATACTGTAGAAGAAGCTGCTGATTCTAAATTACTCGACAAGGGTAAGGAAGAAGACGAATCTGAGAAATCAGTGGACGGCGCTGAAGATGCAGTTAAAAAACAAGCTCCTGCTCCTAAGACAAAAGCGGGCATGATTAGTGCAATGACAACTAAAATGTTAAAGATGTCTAAAGATGAGATGTCTAAACTACACGCTAGTTATCATGAATCAGTAGAAATGGAAGAAGATGAAGTTATTTCAGAAACTCCTGTAAATGACACTACTGCTGAATTAGATGCATTAGTCGAGTCTGAAGCTACTCTCAGTGATGAGTTTAAAGCTAAAACCGCAACTATCTTTGAAGCTGCTGTGAAGACAAAAGTCTCGGAAGAGATTGACCGTCTAGAATCACAGTATAAGGAAGAGTTAGCAGAAGAAGTATCTTCTACTAAAGCTGACCTTGTAGAGAAAGTAGACAGCTACCTTAACTATGTAGTTGAGTCTTGGATGAAGGAAAATCAAATAGCAATTCAGAACGGTTTACGTAATGAAATTGCAGAGAACTTTATGAATAAGTTGAAAGACCTATTCACAGAGTCTTACATTGAAGTTCCTGAAACTAAGGTTGACCTTGTTGACGAACTTGCTGAGTCCGTTGAAGAATTGGAAACAAAACTTAACGAAACAACTCAGAAAGTTATCGACACTACTGAAGAATTGGAAGTTTACAAACGTGACACGGTTATCCGTGAAGCGTCACGTGACCTCGCCGATACACAGGTAGAAAAACTAAAAACACTTGTAAGTGACATTGTTTTTGATAACGAAGAAACTTTCGCTGAGAAAGTAGAAACCGTTAAAGAAAGTTACTTCAAGAAAGAAGTGGTAGAAACTAGTGATGATACAATCATGGAATCTGACGAAGCTGACACAGTGGAAATCAGTGACCAAATGTCTCGTTACGTTGATGCCGTAAAGAAAATTAGCCCTAAAAATTAAGGAAAAATAAAATGGAATCATACGATAGACTTATCGAAAAATGGTCTCCTGTTCTTAACGAAGAATCTGCTGGTAAGATTCAGGATAACCACAGGAAAGCAGTAACAGCTGCTATTCTTGAAAACCAAGAACAGGCTATGATGAAAGAAGACGTTGCTATGCAAGGGTTCTTAACTGAGAACGCTGCTGCTCCTGGCAACAACACTTCATCTGTAGCTAACTTTAACCCAGTGTTGATTTCACTAGTAAGACGTGCAATGCCTAACCTCATTGCTTACGATGTTGCTGGTGTTCAACCTATGAATGGCCCAACTGGTCTTATCTTCGCTATGAAGGCAAGATACCAAGGTGGTTCAACTTCAAACCGTGAAGCATTATTCAACGAAGCTGAAACTCAGTTCTCAGGTGATTCTGCTGGTTCACACGACTCTGATAACGTTTCAGGTTGGAATGGTATTGACTCACAAGGCGCTAGACTGACAAACTTGTCTGCTACTGGTATGCCAACTGACGATGCTGAAGCATTAGGTTCAACTGGTGGTTCATCTTTCCACGAAATGGGATTCACTATTGAGAAATCAACTGTGACTGCTGTATCTCGTGCGCTTAAAGCTGAATACACTGTAGAACTTGCTCAAGACCTTAAAGCAATCCACGGTCTAGATGCAGAAACAGAATTGGCAAACATTTTGTCAACTGAAATTCTTGCAGAAATCAACCGTGAAGTTATCAGAACTATTAACTCTCAAGCAAAAACTGGTGCTCAACAAGCTAACGTTACTTCTAACGGTATCTTTAACATGAGTGCTGATGCTGATGGTAGATGGTCTGCTGAGAAATTCAAAGGTCTTGGTGTGCAAATCGACAGAGAATGTAATGTTATTGCAAAAGAAACAAGACGTGGAAAGGGTAACGTAATCATCTGTTCTTCAGATGTTGCAACTGCTCTTGCTGCTGCTGGTTCTTTGGACTACAGTCCTGCTATTAACAACTCATTGCAAGTAGATGACACAGGTAACACATACGCTGGTTTGTTAAATGGTCGTATCAAAGTATACATTGACCCATATGCAAACACTGACTACGTAACAGTAGGTTATAAAGGTACTAACCCTTATGACGCTGGTGTGTTCTATTGTCCTTACGTACCATTACAAATGGTCAAGGCAATTGGTGAAGATAACTTCCAACCACGTATCGGATTTAAAACTCGTTACGGAATGGCTTCAAACCCATTTGTTGGTGCTACACCTGCTAACGGTCTTGCTGCTGTTAAGACTAACCCATACTACAGAATCTTCAAGGTTACAAATATCTTGACATAATTCTTGTTTGGGAAAAAATAAGAGTGAGGTTAACTCACCACATTTTAAGGGAGTCTTCGGACTCCCTTTTTTTTACAAGTAGTTTCTGTTTCTTGCTCTGAGAAGGAATTGCTCCTCCTCTCTCATTCTTTGTCTTTTGACACGTCTGATTGCTTTGTTCTTTGCAATCCTACGTTTTTCGTTTCTAGTCTGATAGAATTCTCTATCTTTTATTTCTTGAATTAGATTCGCCTTCTTGACTTTCTTTTTCAGAACTCTCAAAGCCGCATCTACGTTTCCGTCTCTCACAGTAACCTTGAGTCCGACATCCTTTGGATAGAACTTCCTCTTAGGTCTTTGTGGTCTTCTATTGTTGAAATTTTTTCTCATAGTTCTCCATATTTATTGTTATTATTATAACACACTTATCTGATAATGTCAATATCTGTTTTAGTATTCCATGTCTCAAGTTCATGGCGTATCATCCCTGACTCTTTTAACTTGTTATACCTTTTGGTTGCTTGACGTTTCCACCAATCAACTTGACCTTCAAGATAGAACCTGTCATAGTTCTCTTTCTTGATAAGTGTGTCCGTTTTTAAATTCAAATAATCAATAACGTTTTCGAACCCATAGTGAGAATAGAAAGAACGTTTTCTTTGTGTTAGACCAAGTGCATGGTCAAGGGTTTGACAGAACTCATCGTAACCATCCTCACCTTTGAGAGACGATTTGATGATACTAATCATCTTAGTTTGTGCCTTGAGTTTGCGAGAGGATGCATCCTCAGGCACAAGTGGTTCTCCAATCTTATCTACGAACCAATCATTCAGACCTCTATAGACATCATCATTAATAAGAGGAAGGAACTTTGAGTCTGTCAAACCACTAAACCTTAATATAGGTTTCATACCGTCATATTGTGATAACGCTTTGGTAGACCCATATAATGACGTTGTTTCAAACGTACATATATTCGCATCGTATTTTTTGTTTAACTCTTCACGTATCTCATGAGAACAACAGATAGCGGCAAGTAATTTACCACCAAGATAGTTGAATCCAAAGGGTTGAGTTGGTACGATTGCGAAACCCATGATAACTGAATCATTGAATCTCTTCATGACTTCAGGGTTTAGTGTATCAAGGGGTTTACCAAGGAGGTCATTCCTTGGTTTACTATTGATTGTAGGTGACCCAAACCGAATCATACCTACAATCTTACCCGTGTTAGTTTCACGGATAATCTTGTTTAACTGCTTGCCTGGAATTGATTTCTCTACTGGTGCAGATGTTGTAATCTCTAGATATTGATGAAAGGTTGTACTATCCGTACTATCTAACCTAAACTCCATATCTTGGGGATGCATATCCCAATCAGTAAAAAAGTCTTCCTCAGGGCCACAGCCTGGCAGTGCGAATGGCATTGCATCCATTCGTGCTAACTTAATTGTTTTGTTATACTCGGCAATATCGTCTATCTTACCGAAGTAATCGTTGAATACGCCAGCGGCGTATCTCGCATCATTTAGTTTTAGTTTCATAGAATCGTCTCATTTTGTAATACTATACAGTATGTAGCATTTTTTGTCAAGCGTTAAATTAGTCCGCTTATTTTCATAATAATGCTTGACAAACCCTGCCCAGTTTCATATAATAGTAGAGTAATTAAGAAAAGAGAGGTAAGAATGAGTAATTGCGTTAATGAAAGAATCAAGGAGAGAATCCTTGATGATGTGTTGGAATTGAAAGGTAACGACATTTGGAATGTTATCTTTGCGATTGAGAATGAATTTGGTATTGCGAATGTACCAAGTCCAGTAGGTGGTGAAGAAGGTTTCATCAATAAACTAGTTGAATTGAGATTTGAGGAGGCATTAGTATGAGTATTATTAATGGAATAAGGTTGGAGCATATCGCATCAGGTTACCCTGAAGAAATTGCTCTAAATAGTAAAGAGATGCAACTTGCACTCGATAACGGCCCTAACGTAAATAAGAGTTGGTATCTATTGTGCGAGTCTGTAAAACATAGACTAGGCATCAACATAGAAGGTGAGTACTTTCTTGAAGAGATTGTCATAGGTGGAAAGGCGAGGCCGTTACATTGAAAAATTTAAACGATGCGTTGCTACTTAATAAGAGAGTAGCGGCGGCAACCAAAGCATACAATAACTGTAAACCACGTTCATGGGGTCGCAGATATTGGAAAAAAGTAATTGCAGAATTAGTAGAAAATTCTGGCGCTAAACAATAAATCTCTTATAAATAGTACTAAAGAGGTTTTTATATGCCAGTTGATAGTACAGTTCAAATAGATGACGTAGAGTTAACTACGAATCTTAATTATCTTCAACCTACGGGTTTTCGTATTCTTATTGATAGAACACGATATCCTAACTTGGAGTTCTTTGCACAGACCGTATCACATCCTTCAGTGAATGTGAACCCTGTGGAATTACCTGTAAGTAGAGTATCCTCTGTACCTTTAGCGGGTGACAAGGTTACTTATGGTACACTAGATATAAGTGTAATCGTAGACGAAAATATGTCGGCATATAAAGAAATGCATTCATGGTTAGAACGTATCGTCAATGAAGGTGAGACATCTGCATTGGAACGTATGACCAAGAATCCTACATATGCTGATATTACTGTATCTGTATTAACTAGTCATAATAATACTAAGTTAAAACTCAGATATCTTGACTGCATACCGACTGACCTTGGTGCAGTTGAATTGGCATCTACAGGTGGTGATGCATCTGTAATTACATTTACTTCAACCTTTAGGTTTAGTAGATTCGAAATTATTTAAAATTATTGGAGTTATATTATGATAGAACTTGACCAAGTTCTTGCAGAGTGGAAAGTTGACAGTGAGATTCCGTACAATCAGTACGAAAAAGTATCCCAAGCAACCCCCACACTACACGCAAAATACCTAGAGTATTTGTCCCTTACTAAACTACGTCTGAAGAAGGCGGAGTTCCAACAGAAACATTTACTTAAAGATAAGTGGATGTACTACGAAGGTAAACTATCCCAAGAAGAGCTTAATGATAAGGGATGGAAGTTTGACCCGTATGATGGTCACAACATTACCACCAAAGCGAACAAAGAACACTACTATGATACTGATATAGATATACAGAAGAGTGAAGAAAAGATTATATATCTAAAAACACTCATAGAGACATTGACTGAAATAGTTGACAATTTAAAGTGGAGACATCAAACTGTCGGAAATATTATACGTTGGAGACAGTTTCAAAGCGGTGAGTAATGAGTTTACCTAACACTATCACAGTTCGTATGCAGAATCATGCTTTCATGTATCTTGAATGCGAACCCCATCAAAACCAAGAACTAAGAGATTTCTTCTCTTTTTATGTGCCTGGCTATAAGTTCATGCCTGCATATAAACGTAAAGTATGGGATGGTAAGATTAGGTTATTCAATGCAATTACTCGTGAACTTAATGTAGGTTTATGGGCGCATCTTAAAAAGTTCTGTGCAGATAGAATGTATCCTTTGCAGATAGAAGACAATGCAAAGTATGGACATCCTGAAAAGAAGAACACAGTAAAACACCCCACACTTGTAAAGTTTCTTAATAGTATCGAATCCCCATTTGAGGTGAGGGATTATCAGTACGATGCAATCTCGCACGGTATTCAAAACAAACGTGCAATCCTTTTATCACCTACTGGTAGTGGTAAGTCGTATATCATCTATAATCTATTACGATGGTATATGAAGAACCACAAGAAGAAAGTTCTTATTATTGTTCCGACTACAAGTTTGGTAGAACAGATGTATAAGGACTTTGGTGAATATGGATTTGATGTAGAAGAACACTGTCACAAAATCTACAGTGGTAAAGATAAACATACAGACAAACGGGTTGTCATATCTACATGGCAGTCTATATATAAATTCGCACCTGACTGGTACGAAGACTTTCATTGTATCTTCGGAGATGAAGTACATCTATTTAAAGCAAAGTCTTTATCGGGTATCATGAACAAAGCGGTAAACGCTGAGTATAGATTTGGTACTACGGGTACACTAGATGGTACGGAAACAAATAAACTGGTACTCGAAGGATTGTTCGGGCCCACGTTTAAAGTGACTGCGACACGTGACCTACAAGAGAAAGGTACACTCGCAAAAATAAATATATCGGTCATTAACCTAAGATACCACAACGATATATGTCACATGATGAAGGGTAAAACCTACCAAGAAGAAATAGATTATATTGTAACAAATGAAAAGAGAAATAAATTTATAACAAATCTCGCATTAGACCAAAATGGTAATTCTCTCGTATTGTTTCAATTCGTAGAGAAACACGGAAAAGTTTTGTATGACATGATGAAACAAAAGGCTGGAAATGACCGCAAGATATTTTACGTATCAGGTGAAGTCGATGCTAAAGATAGAGAACAGATACGTGGTATCGTGGAGAGTCAAAAAAATGCAATCATTGTGGCAAGCTTTGGAACTTTTTCTACTGGGATTAACATTCGTAATTTGTCTAATATTGTTTTCGCTAGTCCGTCTAAATCGCAAGTTAAAGTTCTACAGTCTATCGGAAGAGGGTTACGAACAAGTGACGATGGGTCTCCTACTAGTCTGTATGATATATCAGATGATTTGCATACTAAGGGCTATAGGAACTTTACTCTGAGACATTGCGGTGAAAGAATAAAGATATATAGTAAAGAACAGTTTCCTTATGAAGTGTTTGAGATTGATTTAAAAGATAACCCCCCTATAGATACTAGTATAGAAGAATTAATGGATGAGTGAAATGAGTGAAAAGGATGATGTGTATCGTGTGTTACACAACTTTAGACAATTCACACTGACTAACGGTGATGAGATTGTATGTTATGTTGTACAGTTCAATGATGAACAAGATGACAATATTATTATTAAAGATGCAATGAAATTGAATATGTACGAAAACCAAACAGGTGATAAGTACTTTTCATTCCGCCCTTGGATGGTCTATCAAGAAGGGTCAGAGGAATTACTTATACTGAATAGTATGCACGTAATCGGAATCGCAATCCCCCCAAAACATTTATTGGTTGAGTACACCAAAGCAATCAAAGAGATGCACCACACTCATATTCAAAGGATTAAAGGTTTAAGACAAGATATGCCTATTGAAGACGTTTATAAAATTACCCGTGAACAACTTCAGAAAATGGCAGAACAGACCGACCAGTTAGAACTATTCCTGAAGGACTTGGAAGAAGAACACGTATCGGATGAAGATTATTTCACGCCTTCGGGTGATAGTGATGGCGGGAATGTAGTAGATATCTTTAGTAAAAAGACGATACATTAACTGGGTATTCAGCGGCCCCCAACAGACGCTAAGCTTATACCATATTTGGCAACTTTTGTCAAGCGGTTTTTGAAAAAAGATGGATTAATTTATGAAAGTAGGATTTACAGCGAGTGCATTTGATTTACTTCATGCGGGACATATATCTATGTTGCGTGAGGCAAAATCAGTATGCGACCATCTAATATGTGGGTTACAGATAGACCCATCGTTAGAACGAACAACAAAGAATCAACCTATCCAAGGAATCACTGAAAGATATATTCAGTTGAGTGCAGTCAAGTATGTAGATGAGATTGTACCATATGCATATGAAAGAGAACTCTTGGATATACTAGATACGTACCCTATAGATATACGTATCATCGGTGAAGAGTATCGTGCAGAACAATTCACTGGTAAAGATGAATGTCAACTCAAAGGAATAGAAATCTATTACAATAAGAGAGACCACGGATTTTCTACTTCTGAATTAAGAAAGAAAATAGTTGACAAAGGTTGTTAGGTGAGTTATAATAATGAACTTTAAATTGGAGAAAATCATGTCGTACATGAAGACTGTAGGTGACGAATTCCCACCTGTTAAATTAAAAGGAATTGATGCAGACAACAATTTTGTTGATGTCGAAATCGTAGAAGGTTATCAACCACTCAAACATGACTGGACGGTAGTCTACTTCTATCCAAAAGACTTTACTTTTATTTGTCCCACAGAGATTGCGGGAATGGATAAGTTAGTTGATGAAGCAAACGTAATTGGAATCTCAGGTGATAATGAGTTCTGTAAATTAGCATGGAAGAAAGAGAATATGTTAATCGGTGATATCAAACATACACTTGCAGCTGATTGTGGACTAAGACTATCAGAAGAGTTAGGTATTGTTAATGAACAAGAAAACGTTTGTTATCGTGCAACATTTATCTTTGACAAGAACAGAATCATTCAACACGTATCAGTCAACGCACTGGACACTGGAAGAAATGCAGACGAAGTATTAAGAACACTACAAGCTTTAAAAGCAGGTGGTCTTACAGGTTGTGCATGGTCTGAAGGTGATGCCTTCGTAGGATAGGAGTTGAAGTGAAACCAAAAGAAAAACCCCATTACGTCAACAACAGAGAATTTTCGTTAGCAGTTGTTGATTATGTAACCGAAGTAAATCGTGCAAAGAAAGCGAAGATACCTCTACCTGTCGTACCTGATTACATCGCATCCTGTTTCTTAAAGATTTGTGAGGGTCTATCACATAAAGCAAACTTTGTTAGATACACCTATCGTGAAGAAATGGTTATGGATGCAGTTGAGAATTGTCTAAAGGCAATCACTAACTACAATATTGAATCCGCAACACGAACAGGTAAACCTAATGCATTTGCATATTTCACACAAATATCTTGGTATGCTTTTCTACGTAGAATTGAGAAAGAAAAGAAACAACAAGATATCAAGATGAAGTATATTGCACAATCAGGAATCGAAGAGTTCTTAGAAGACAATGGTGAAAACAATGCGAACCAAATGGCACAGTATTTTGTTGATACACTACGTATGCGTATTGATACTGTTAAGGCAGCTGATGCTGAGTTCAAGGACTATGTTAAGGAAGAGAAGAAAAGGAAAAGACGTACAGTCAAAGCCGATTCAGACCTGAGTGATTTCTTGATTGACTAAAATGCTCAAGTACTATATGCTAGTCTCACGAGACGTAGCATTGACAGAGAAACGAATAAATGAGTTTCCAACAGATTGGTCTAAACTCCATGTCATTATCAATACAACAGATAAAGATGTGGAGAAAGACCTTATTGAGTTGGTAGAGGATTGTGAGTTAGAGTATACTGTAACGGAGTCCGATGGGACACCCGCAACAGGTAAGAACTCTTTACTCAAAGTGTTTCTAGAATCTGACAATGACTATGCAGTGGGTATAGATGGAGATGATTATATTACTGACTATGGTGCTCAGTTTTATAACAACCTCGCAGAACATCCAAACCCACCTGACTTACTTGCATTATATAATCAACTCGCACAATTACCTAATGGCGGTTGGACATATTTTCAAGATAGGACAGATACCAATAACTGGACATATGAACAGTTCATGGAGTACTTTAATTTTAATGATGATGGTACTCCTGAAGACCGTCACCAATGGGCGTTAGAGAAACTTGATAACCATAAGTGGTTAGATATGTATGGTGACAAAGATGAGAATATGTTGCGTATGGTTTGGTTTTCTCGTAAGGCAGCTGAACAGACTTATTATGATAACACGATTGTGTTAGGAGAGGATGTTCTACAATATTTAAAACACAAATATACTGCACTAGTGAAGAAGGACTTACGAATGTATGTTCTCAAAGACGGTAACGGTGTTGACCTTGGTCATGAACCTACCTATGTAAGTTACTTGGGTGAGATAAGTATATCTCGTCCACAGGTTAACAGACAACACTGGGATTGGTTAGCACCATATAACGCAAAGATAAAAGAATTAATTGAGAGGAATGAAATCACCCCACCCCATGTACGACTCCCTGAGTGGAAGAATACGCTTGACAAAACTTGATTCCTCAAGTATAATAGGTACACTATGAAAATTGCAATCTTAAATGACACCCATGCGGGTATTCGTAATTCGTCCGATATCTTTATGGACTATCAAGAACGTTTCTACACAGAAGTGTTCTTTCCATATCTATTGAAGAACAACATCAAACAGATTTTACACCTTGGTGACTATTACGATAATCGTAAGACTATCAACTTCAAGGCACTGAATCATAATCGTAAAATCTTCTTGGACAAGTTACGTGAGTATGGTATTACTATGGATATCATCCTTGGTAACCATGACACTTATTATAAGAACACAAACGAACTCAATGCATTGAAAGAACTACAAGGTCACTATATGAATGAAGTCAATATCATTCTTGACCCTATAGTTATGAACTATGATGGATTGAAGGTTGGTCTTGTCCCTTGGATATGTCCTGAGAATGAACAACAGTGTTTGGACTTCCTAGAGTCTTGTGATGCACCTATCATTGGCGCACACTTAGAACTCAAAGGATTTGAAATGTCAAAGGGTATGCCATGTATGGATGGTATGGATACGAAACACTTTGATAGATTTGAGATGGTACTGACTGGACACTTCCATGCAAAGTCTAGTCAACAGAACATTCATTACCTTGGTGCTCAGATGGAGTTCTTTTGGAATGATTGTAATGATAACAAGTATTTCCATGTGTTGGATACGGATACTAGAGAACTAACATCTGTACGTAATCCAATCACTATCTACGAAAAGATTTACTACGACCATGAGAAGATTAATAAGTTCCAAGACCTTAAACATCTTGATGACAAATTTGTAAAAGTCATTGTCGTAAACAAGGGTGACCCTATTGAGTTTGAGAAGTATATCGACAGGGTTCAGGCACAGAAGATTCATGAACTGAAGATTGCAGAAGACTTCAAAGAGTTTATGGGAGACAATGTTGCCGATGGAGAAATGAACATCGATGATACCGAAACTATTGTGTATGAGTACATCGATAATGTTGTGACTGAGCTTGACAAAGAAAAGATTAAACGTGATATGTCTAATTTGATGAAGGAAGCACAGTCTATGGAGATTGTGTAATGGCATCTAAGAATGACATTACTGGAGATAGTATCCAGTCTAAAGAAACGTCTGATAAGTACCGTGACAACTATGATAAGATTTTTAAGAAAAAAGGCTTGACATTTTGGACTCACTACTGTACAATGGAACATACTGAAATAGGCGTGGAGTCAGGGGCTCCGTGCAACTGGTGTGGTTTATATGAAGCAGACACAAAGAATTAATTTATGATATATTTTGAAAAGTTACGTTACAAGAACTTCTTGTCAACAGGTAACACCTTTAATGAGATAAACTTCGAAGAGTCACCAACGACTCTCGTAGTAGGACAGAACGGTGCGGGTAAGTCAACCATGTTAGATGCGTTAGCATTTTCATTGTTTGGTAAACCTCATCGTAAGATTTCGAAGAAACAACTCATCAATAGTATAAATGCAAAAGGTACTTTGGTTGAGGTGGAGTTTCGAATAGGTTCACAGAAGTATAAGATTGTCCGTGGAATCAGCCCCAACAAGTTTGAGGTTTGGGTCAATGGTAATATGGTGAACCAAAACTCTCATGCAAAAGACTATCAGTCTTTACTTGAGAAAAACATTATCAAGTTGAACCACAAGTCATTCCACCAAATTGTAGTTCTAGGGTCTTCGAGTTTCGTACCCTTTATGCAACTCACCTCTCAAGCGAGAAGGGACGTTATCGAAGACCTACTTGATATCAATATGTTCTCTAAGATGAACTCTCTATTGAAAGAAAAGATTTCTATCACCAAAGATAAAATCAATGAGAACGGTCACGAAATCAATTTGATAAATAGTAAGATAAACAGTCACAAGAGATTGATATCTGAGTTGATGACTGTGAACTCTCAGCAACGTAAACAGAAGGAGAAAAGGATTGATGAACTTCAGAAAGAAGCAGACGCCATCAATCAAGAATCTGTTAAGTTACTTGCTGACATCGACAAGTACCTTCCCCAAACCAAAGACAAACTCAATGAGGTCAATACTCGTAAAGAGAAACTCAATGGGTTTATGTCTGACTTTAAATGGAAACTAAACGAATATGGAAAGCAATCTAAGTTCTTCAGAGAAAACGAACAGTGTCCGACCTGTGACCAAGCAGTGGAGGAAAACCATCGCAAAGAAAAAATTGCAACAGCAGAGTCGAAGGCGTCAACAGTTCAGGAGGCGTTAGATTCCTGTAAGAAGGATATCAATAAACAAGAAGATATCTTAGAAGGTATCCACGAACAGTTACAGATTTGTGAAGTATGGCAGAGAGAAGTATCGGGTCAGACTGCACAGATAAACACAATCAATCAAAACATAAGAACCCTACAATCTGAGATATCAGAATTAAGTGAGGGTACAGGTGACTTATCATCTGCAAACAAAGAACTCGAAACCCTACGTGGTGATAAAGAGTCATTGCAAGATGCTAAGTATAAGTTGGGTGAAGAGAATTCATACCAACAAGTCATGGGTGAATTACTCCGTGACCAAGGTATCAAGTCTAAGATTATTAAACAGTATCTACCTGTGATTAATCAACTGACTAACCAGTACCTACAGACACTAGACTTCTTTGTCCACTTTGATTTGGATGAGGCATTCCAAGAGACCATACGTTCTCGACATAGAGATTCGTTTTCGTATGACTCATTCTCAGAAGGTGAGAAACAACGTATTGACTTATCGTTGTTGTTCACTTGGAGACAGATTGCCAAGATGAAGAATAGTGTTGCAACTAATCTGTTGATACTTGATGAAACATTTGATTCATCTTTAGATGCAGAAGGGGTTGACAATTTGATGAAGATACTGTATACTCTTGGAGAAGATACAAATGTATTTGTCATCTCACATAAAGGTGAATTAGAGGATGCACAATTCCAGCGCAAAATCGAATTCGTCAAAGATAGAAACTTTTCTAAAATAAGTTAGTAATGAAGGAGAAATATTATGGAACTAACAGATAAGACGCTAGATGTTCTTAGGAACTATTCTAGTATTAATCCTAACTTGGTAATCCAAGAAGGGAATACACTAAAGACCATTTCAGTTGCTCGTAACGTCTTGAGTCAAACAACTGTGGATGAATCATTTCCACAAGGGTTTGGTATCTATGACTTACCTGAGTTTCTGAGTGTACTGGGTCTAGTTAATAAACCAACACTGAAGTTTGAAACAGACTATGTTGTTGTACAGGATTCAACTGGTAGGTCAGAAGTCAAGTACTTCTATTCCGACCCTGAGATGTTGACTGCGCCTGGCAAGGACATCGTTATGCCAGAAGCGGAAGTTAGGTTTATACTAGATACAGATACGTTGAGTAAAGTAAGGAAAGCATCAGCTGCCCTTGGACACAACGAAATGATAATCAGTCCATCTAATGGTGCGATTAAACTTTCTGTTGTAGACAATGCCGACTCAACAAGTAACGCATTCTCTATTGACGTAGAGGGTGAGTATCCTGAAGGTGTTGATTTCAACTTTGTAGTGAACGTCAACAACATTAAGGTAATTAATGAAGACTTTGAGGTAGGTGTGTCATCTAAGTTGATTTCACATTGGAACTCTCAACAGTCTGCGATTGAATATTTCATCGCACTTGAGAAATCATCAACTTACGGAGACTAATGATGGCGAAAGCAGATAAAGACCACAGCGAGATTTACGACCTTGCGAACCGTGTTGCTAGAAGTACGGTTGCAGTTATTGATACTGTAGTACAACGTGGTGGATTCAAAGGAGAGGAACTCTCTACTATTGGACAACTACGTGACCAAGCGGTACAGATTGTACAACTTGTTGAAAATCACGAAAGTGATATCTCTGAAAAAGACTAACTTGTTTGGTGACCCTTCGGGGTCACTCTTTTTCACTTGACAAAAATGTCTAGATATAGTATACTAGACGAAACTTTATTATGGAGACTCTATGAGTAATGAATTCTTGTGGGTAGAGAAATACCGACCAAACAAAATCAAATCAGTTATCTTACCATCTGCACTGAAGGATACCTTTCAGAAGATTGTAGATACTGGAGAAGTCCCGAACATGATGTTCACTGGTACTGCTGGTACTGGTAAGACTACAGTCGCACGTGCAATATGTGATGAACTTGGTCTTGACTATATCGTCATCAATGGTTCGGAAGAGGGTAACATTGATACCCTACGTGGAAAGATTAAACAGTTCGCCTCATCCATCTCCCTCTCAGGTGGTTACAAGGTTGTAATCCTTGATGAGGCGGACTACCTTAATCCACAATCAACCCAACCCGCATTGCGTGGTTTCATTGAAGAGTTCAGTCAGAACTGTAGATTCATTCTGACCTGTAACTTTAAGAACAAAGTGATTGAACCTCTACACTCTCGTTGTGGTGTGTATGAGTTCAACACTACTAAGAAAGATATGATTGACCTATGTGGTCAATACATGAAACGTCTACAGATTATTCTTGAAGCAGAAGGCGTTACGTTCAACAATGATGTGATTGCTGGATTGATTAGTAAGTATGCACCCGATTGGAGACGTGTACTAAACGAAGCACAACGTGGTAGTATTGGCGGAAGTATCAACTCAGATATTCTTGTGAGTGATAATGACCAGTACCCTGATTTATATAAACACCTAAAGAACAAAGACTTCAAGAAGATGCGTACTTGGGTGGTAAATAATATCGATGTAGAACCCGCATCTATCTTCCGTGGTATCTATGATACTATGGATGGTAAAGTCGAGAAAGGTTCTATCCCGCAACTAATTTTAATTCTCGCTGATTATCAATACAAGAATGCCTTTGTAGCAGACCATGAACTTAATCTAGTTGCGTGTTTGACTGAGGTAATGGCAAATGTCTCGTTTGAATAAGTTTTGGAGATTGTGGGCAAAGTCCCTTGGTGAGAAGAATGGAACAACCGATAAGGAAGCAGATAAGGTTGCACTACTAAGAACCATTGTGGTACTAGTAAACTTCTTTACTTGTTTCGTTATTATCGCTGGTGTAATAAGGCATTGGTCATGACAGGCGCATATTTAGAATTAAGAGTAGACAGATGGGATAGAGCCCATATGGAAACCGCAGAAGTATATGCGAAGTTATCCCATGCAAAACGACTACAGGTTGGTTGTGTAATTGTAAAGGACAAAAGAATTATCTCTATTGGATACAACGGTATGCCTAGTGGATGGGATAATGACTGTGAAACTGAAGACTTCGTTACTAGACCCGAAGTACTTCATGCAGAATCAAATGCAATCGCTAAGGTTGCACGTTCACCCGAATCAAGTTTTGGTGCGGTTCTGTATTGTACACATATGCCTTGTCTAGATTGTGCCAAACTTATTCATCAAGCAGGAATAGTTCAGGTATTTTATAGGCATAAGTATAAGAACATCTCAGGAGTTGAGTTCCTAGAGAAATGTGAAATTGAGGTAATTAGAATATGAACCCGTTCGATTTTGTAAACAGTATCAACTACTCGAAGAAAGATATAATGACACCCGAAGATGAGAATTCATACGCTCCTTATGTTGTTAACCGTAGTCTATCTTACTTTGCTGACACTGTTGGTATCGCTAATGAAATGAATATCAAGCACCACCTAGACAACCGTCTACAATATCAATTTCTTATAAATATAATTAGGAAACGGAAACGTTTCTCGAAATGGATAAAACCCGAAATAGAAAATGATATTGATGTGGTGAAAGAATACTATGGTTATAGTAATGAGAAATCAAGACAAATACTCTCTCTTCTTACGCCAAGTCAAATCGATATAATAAGGAATAAGGTGAACAAAGGTGGAAGAAGAAAATAATGTAGTAAGTTGGAATCCCGCAACCATGTTGGAGATTTCACTTGCCGAACCCGATGACTTTTTAAAAGTACGTGAGACACTAACTCGTATAGGTGTCGCATCACGCAAAGACAAGAAGTTATTTCAATCATGTCATATACTACACAAACAAGGAAGGTACTTTATTGTACACTTCAAAGAATTGTTTATGTTGGATGGAAAGAAAGCAAATCTAGAGAAGTCTGATTTAGAAAGACGTAATAGTATTGCAACACTACTCTCGGACTGGGGCCTAATTGAGATTCAAAATAAAGAAGTTGCACAAGACTGTGCGCCTCTAAGAACTATCAAGATTATTGGTTTCAAAGAGAAAGATGAATGGGAGTTATGTCCCAAGTACAACATCGGTAACAAGTAATTGATAGAAGTTTTTGAGAAAAATGTTCAGAGAATAAGAGACCGCAAAGTATTTTGGGGTAGACTTGCATCCAGTGAATTACGTGAGTATAACTGGGATAAGTTAATGGACATGGTAGATAGTCATCCTAGAGATGATTATGATTGGAATAGAGAGAAACAAAGATTAGGACTCAATCGTTTTCATACGAGAGGGTCAGCACCATCATTCGCAAAAACAATTGTGGATGATATGCAAAAGTTTTTTATCGATGGTCATGAAGATGACCACGTTAAAGAAGAGTACGTGAAGGGGCCACAACAGATAACAAATATTGCGTTCTGTGGTTTTGGACAGTACTCAGGTTCATATCCTAGACATAAAGATTCTATGGATGTGTTCCTTATGCAAGTAATTAATACTTGTAAGATTACAGTAGGATATACTGAAGAACCGTCAAAAGACGATATGGTAGAAGTGATGGAGCCAGGGCAATTCATTTGGATTCCCCGTGGCACATGGCACAAACTAGAACCCGAAATAAGTCGAGTTACTTTTAGTTTTGGTGTGGAAGGTGATACTAACCCAGCAGATTATGTCTGAGGGACTTGGTAAACAATCTTAACACCACGTCTAGTTAATTCATTTCTAACTTTCTGTTTGATTTTTGGTCTAGCATTTGAGCTATTCAAATATTCAATCAACTCTTCTTTTGGTGTTGTCTTCATATAGTGATGTTCGATAGATACCTTTTTAGTGTTTCTGTCAATCCTTGTCACACTTGGTTTAAACTTTGTTGGCAATTTATCTCCTGTAGTCTTGTTTTTAAAGTATTAATACTTATATATAGTAATAGGAAATGCCGTAGGTACGGGTTTCCGTAAACTTGCTTTATTTAAAGGAGAAAAAGATGACGAAAATAGGCAATACATTATTTCCACGAGCCTCTTTCATAGGGTTCGACCACTTGTTTAATGAGTTAGAGAGTGCAACTAAGCACGCTTATGACCATTATCCACCACATAATATAATTCGTGAAGATGAAACAAATTATGTGATTGAGTTGGCAGTTGCTGGATTCACCAAAGGAGAAATCGATGTCGAACAGAAAGAACGTTCGCTATTTGTTTCGGGTGAGCACCAGTCCCTTGACAGAGATGTAATACATCGTGGCATAAGTACTAAAAAGTTCAAAAGGACTTTTAGACTATCAGAGTATGTTCTTGTAGACGGAGCAACTCTAAAGGATGGAATACTTGCAATCAAGTTGAAGTTAGAACTACCCGAAGAGAAGCGTCCTCGTAAAGTTAATATCAAATAACACCAACGAGGGTAAGATGAAAAAAATCATGCATAGACTTGATAAGCACTGGGATGCACACACTGAAGAATATATGCACTTAGGATTATTATGTGCAACTATTTGGATGATGGTTGTCGCCATGGCGCCAATAATCAGGTACTAAAAAAACAACAGGAGGGATGAAATACTCCCTCCTAATTTGTATAAATAGTTATTATGAAAGCGTATCAAATAGTAGACTTAGAGAATCCCGTATCAGTACAGTATCACGAGATATCTAAGAAAAGTTACCAACCCGCAATCGATGAAGGTCTCATTGAGGATATCATTCCTGTTCAAGCAATTACTCCAAGTAATGGTTTAGAAGAATGGGAAGATAAATTCAATTGGAATAATTCTCTTTCAAAGATAGACACTAATCATGGTGCAGATGGTCACATCTCACCTAGTGAACGGTCAGGTAATATCTCACACTGGTTGATGATGAAACGTCAAGCAGAATCAGATGAACGTTTTCTTATAATGGAGCATGATTCATATCTCTTAGACATCGACAGATTTAGAAGAAGTATGACCTTTATGACCCGTCATGATATGTGTTACGCAAATCTAGGTCTGTTCATGTCTTGTTATTCTTATAATAAGCACTGCGCTCAATGGCAGTGGGACTTATTGGTAGAACATAACTTTCCCATCAATTGTGGCCCATACGGAGTCGCAGAACGTATGTACAAAACATACGCAGATAATTATCTAGTCAAAAGGAACTACCTAGATAAGAAGTATTGTTTCATGACCCACATGAACAATTGTAAACACATAGGTTTTGGTAAGACATCGCAAGAGATGTTTGAGACCTATAACTTTACACCCAATGTGAGTGACCTTGAAATACCAACCACACAGGTAATCAAGAGAGATTTATTAATCACACAAGACCATGCGAACTATCCGCAAGAACTCAGAGATGAACCTTGGAATCGTTCAAACGCATTCGTAGTTATTGATTAAAAAACCTTGACAAAACCTGTTGACTTGTGTACAATGGTCTACACAATGAATAGGATTACAATATGGATTTTTACACTTCTGTCGAGCGTTTCGGCAACAACCTTCTCTATAGAGGATATTCAGGAACAGAACGGGTTAAAACGAAAATCCCTTTCCGACCTACATTATATGTCCGTAGTGAGAAGGGGACTTGGAGAAACCTAGACGGTCAGAAAGTTGAAGCGATTGAGTTTGACTCAATGCGTGATGCAACAGACTTCTCCAAACGATATGAGAATGTAGACAACTTTGAAGTCTACGGTATGAACAATTATATTGTTCAGTTTCTTGCAAACAAGTTCCCCGCAGATAGACCAATACAATACAACAAAGATGTAGTTAACATTGTGTCTATTGATATTGAGGTTCAGTCCGATGATGGATTCCCCGAACCCGATAAAGCAGACCATCCAGTTATTTCCATTGCACTCAAATCAAGTAAGTCCGACAAGTATATTGTCTTTGGTCTAGGTGAGTTCACTTCACCCGACAATGTAATCTATGTAAAGTGTGACAATGAAAGTGCATTATTACATAAGTTTGTTGAGTACTGGCAAGACCTTGACCCCGATGTTATCACAGGTTGGAATACTAAGAACTTTGATATTCCCTATCTTGTTAATAGAATAAGAAAGAACTTTGGTGATGACACAGTAAAACGAATGTCACCGTGGGGTACAGTCAATTCTAAAGTTGTGCGTGGGAATATGTTTATCCCTGATTCAAATACATATGAACTATGTGGTATCGCACAGATGGATTACTATGACTTGTTCCGCAAGTTTACCTACAACACCCTTGGACAACAAGAGTCATATAGACTTGACTTTATCGCACAAAAATTTCTTGGTGAACGTAAACTATCATATGAAGAACACGGTAATCTATACACACTCTATAAGGAAGACCATCAAAAGTTTATTGAATATAACATTCGTGATGTTGAGTTGATTGAAAAACTTGATGATGAATTTGGACTACTCGACCTTGCAATGACCATGGCGTATCGTGGTGGTGTGAACTTCGAGGAAGTACTTGGTACTACAACAATATGGGATGCAATCATCTATCGTATTCTGAATACAAGACGTGTCGCAGTTCCGCAGAAACGTGAGAAACCAAAAGGTGACTATGCGGGTGGTTATGTAAAAGACCCACAAGTAGGTTCACATGATTGGGTTGCATCGTTTGACTTGAACTCACTGTATCCTAACATTCTTGTACAATACAATATGTCACCTGAGACTGTAGTCGATGGATTGATTGATACAAACGTTCCTCTTATGTTACATAGAAAATCACCACACTCAGATGCAGACACAAACAAGTATGCAGTCGCACCTAGTGGTGTCCGATTTAAGAAAGACCGTGAAGGTGTTATCCCGTCTATCATTAAACAGTATTATGATGAACGTAGAGTTGTCAAGAAACTCATGATTGAGAAACAGAAAGAGTATCAACAAACACCGACACTTACACTCAAACAAGAGATTCAACGATTGGACAATCAACAGATGTCAATCAAGATTCTAATGAACTCTCTCTATGGTGCGTTGGGTAACAGATGGTTCAGATACTTTGACCAACGTGTTGCAGAATCCGTAACACTTGCGGGTCAGTTGTCTATCCTATGGGCAGAGAAAGCAATCAATGAAGAAATGAATCGTATCCTTGATACTGACAAAGACTATGTTATTGCAATCGACACTGATTCATTGTACATCAATATGTCTTCTCTTGTTTCTAAAACAACACCCAAGAATCCAGTCAAGTTTCTAGATGAAATCTGTTCGGGTCATTTCGAGAAAGTCCTAGAGAAGTCCTATGAGAAACTCGCATTCTATACTGGTGCGTATGAGAATCGTATGGAGATGGGACGTGAGGTAATTGCAGACAAAGGTATATGGGTTGCAAAGAAACGATACATTCTAAACGTACACAACAACGAAGGTGTACAATACAAAGAACCCAAACTCAAACTCATGGGTATCGAAGCGGTAAAGTCCAGTACGCCTCAAGTGGTGCGTGATAAGTTCAAAGAAGTGTTTCGTATAATAGTCAATGGTTCAGAATTAGAAACACAATCCTTTATCAAAAGTTTCAAGAAAGATTTCAAGTCACTTCCCGCAGAAGATGTGTCATTCCCTCGTGGAACAAATGACCTTGGTAAGTGGAGAGATGCAAAAACAATCTATGGTAAGGGTACACCTATTCATGTTCGAGGCGCATTACTATACAACCACCATCTAAAGAAACATGGACTGACCAAACAGTATGAACTGGTCAAGAACGGAGAGAAGATTAAGTTTGTATATCTCAAATGTCCGAACCCGATAAATGAAAACATCATATCGTATCCGACTAACCTACCACGTGAGATGAATCTAAATAAGTACGTTGACTATGACAAGATGTTTGATAAAACATTCCTTGACCCATTGACACCAATCCTTGATGCGGTTGGTTACAGTGCAGAACCACGTGCGACATTGGAGGACTTTTTTGGATGATGACATTATGGGGAGAGGACGAAACACTTGAGACTAAGGTGTGTTCTCTCTGTGGTGAAGAAAAACATATTCATGAGTTTCAATTA
>MDSV01044459.1_pt1 | contig 26922 bp, 23 predicted proteins | sample 810851 | NCBI WGS metagenome assembly MDSV01 (sample SAMN05326640, study PRJNA326480) | marine metagenome | isolation source: seawater | place: Atlantic Ocean: North East | collected 2012
AAGTCCTACTCTTCCATGTCTTAAGACAAAGTACCATCGGCGCTGAAAAGCTTGACTTCCGAGTTCGGGATGGGATCGGGTATATCCTCTTCGCTATAATTACCAGGCGGGGTATTTATACCTAAAGAAAAAATATAGTCAAAGATAATCTTTCTCTAAAGATTTAATATTTACGAAATTTTTAGCTAAATCTTTATTATTTTTTTTGATTTCTTCAAAGAAATTCCATGCTAAAACTAAAACCAATGGATTTTTAAGTTTTAATTTATTTTTTGAAATAATTGGAATATTTACTCCAGGCATATATTTTTCATGTTTCAGTTTATTGTCTTCAATAATAAGGTCTATTTCTTCTCTAATATTGAAAAAATTAAGTGATGTAGTTGCTTTAGCCGGAGCTCCATATCCAACTATATTTTTATGTTTTTTCTTTAATTTTTGTAAATTATTTACTACATTTTTTTTCAAGTTTTGAATTTTTTTACCAAATTCAATGTAAGTTGTAAGCTTTTTTAGTCCATATGCTTCTTCTTCTGCAAGCAATTCATTTATACTTTTATCAATTTGAATATCTTTATCTTTAGAAACATAAATTCTAATTGAGCCCCCATGAGTATTAATTCTTTCAGCTTTAAATATAATTAAATCCAAACTCTTTAAAAATTTATCTAATGTTGATAGTGACCAATAGTTTGTATGCTCATGATAAATATTATCAAAAGTTAAATCTTTTATTGTGTTTAGTAAATACTGAACTTCAATAACTATTTTGCCCTCAGGTTTAATCAATTTTTTCATGGACTCAGCCATCGATTTTAAATCATCTGCATGAGCGAATACATTAGAAGCCATTAATAAATCTGCACCATTTCTAATTGGATTATTAGCTTTCTCGTCCAAATAACCATGAAAAGTATTTATTCCATTTTTGTTTGCAAGATCAGCTAAATTTTTTGCTGGTTCAATACCTTGAATATTTTTAAAACCTAAATCAAAAAAAGGTTTTAGACCTACCCCGTCGTTACTACCAACATCAATAATATAAGAATCTTTATCTAGTTTAAATTCTTTAATATAAGTTGTTGCTGCTTTTTCAAAATGTTGTCTAAATGTTTTTGTTGTAGATGATTGGTAAAGATAATTTGAAAACATTTCATCACTGTTTACAGACACTGATAGTTGGCAATTAAAACATTCTTTACATACATTTAACTCCAATGGATAAAATTTACTTTTATCATTTTTATTATCGAGAAGGTTATTCGCTAATGGTTGATAACCTAAAGATAATACCCTTTTTAATTTTTTTGAACCACAACATCTACAATTAAACTTATAAATTGAGCTTAATAATTCTTTCTCTTCTTCATCAACAAATTTATAAGGAATGGTATGAGTAATGCCATAATTTTCATGTTCTCTTTCACCCCTAACAAGATTTAAAAATATTGTATCTTCTGTAAATACCATTGTGTGAGCAACATTTGGTTGTGTTACAATCATTTCACCCTCATTAACTACATGAGTTACCTTAGTTGATTTTTCATCAATAAGATCTTTATAGATACTAATAAACTGCCCTTTTATTAGTAAACATTTTTGTTCTTGCACAGGATGATAGTGATTAGCTCTCATCGTTCCTTTTTTAGATTCTATATACCCAATCATATTTATAGGTTCTGGAAGGTCAAAATTACTAATTTTTCCTCTTTCATCTATAAATTCTCTTACTCCACGAAAAGTATACTCTAAGTTTTTATCAAATTTTTCAAACGACCATTTGGTTATCATTTCCTCAATACAGGTTTCTATATTATTGACAAATTCAAATCCTGTATCTAATAATTTTTTATTAGAAAGTGTGTAACCTTTATTTGGAACTTCATCATCAGTTTCAATTATTTTTAATTTAGGATTTATTTTTTTACAAATAAGGGCAACTTCTTTTACAGTGGTATTTTCGTTTGTTAGATTGTAAATGCCATTATTAAAACTTTCATTTTCTTCAACATATTTAAAACACCTAGCAACATCTATTAATGAGACAAGACTTTTGAATTGAACACCCCCGCCAAAAAGCTTAATGGTTCCATCTTGAGAAGCGATTTTTGAAAATAAATTTGGCATTATATTTATTCTCATTGTATCTGTCGAAAAACCATAAACAGATCCAAGTCTAAAAATCGCATATTTTTTGCCAGATTTAATTATTTGATTTTCATTTACAACCTTACTTGATGAATAGGCTAAAAAAGTTGATGTTTTTTCATTTTCATCAATATTCGTTTTTGGTTTTTTCAATCCTTCAAAAACAACGTGAGTTGATGGAAAAACTATAGTTGCATTTTTATTCATTGATTTAAGAATATTTTCAGTGCCCTCAATTGCAACTTTTTTTATTTTTTCGTCTTGATCAGGATCTGAGTCTTTTTTTACATATGCAACATCAGTTACTCCAGCCAAATGATGCACAATTTCTGCCTCTTTGATAAAAGATTTAATTTCATCTAAATTTACTATATCTGCCTGTACGAATTTTATTTTTCTTCTCTTAAGCTCATTTACTCTTTCTGATATAAATCTATTATCAATAGCTATTACTTCATATTTCCAACTAAAACCTGAGTAAAGTTTACAAAGTTCAGTTCCAATATAACCAAGAGCTCCGGTAATAACTATTTTTTTCATAATTCTATTTTATTTTACCAACTAATATTTGATATATGACACTAAATATATGATAGAATTTAATTTTTTTTCCATCTTCATGAGATCTTCCGTTATAGTTTATTGGAACTTCATAAAATTTCTTTCCATTTTTAACTACCTTACAAAGAATTTCTGCATGCTGTTCAAATCCATCTGTTTTTAAACTTTCATTAAGTATAAGACTTTTTTTAAAACATGCATAGCAGGAATAAATATCTGTAAAAGTGGTATTATAAATTAAATTAAAGAGCAATGTTATAAATTTATTTCCAATTTTGTTAAAATAGTAATGAGATCTAGAATAATCTGCATAATTAAATCTTGATCCAATTATTAAATCAGGTTTAAAAATATCTATTAAATTTAGAAATTTTTTGAAATCATTTGGATCATATTCCAAATCTGCGTCTTGAAAAGTTATATATTCTCCTTCAGCACTTTCTAGACCCTTCCTAACAGCATTACCTTTGCCTTTGTTTACTGGGTAACTTATTAAAGTATCGAAAAGAAATTTATTTTGTTTTAAGATCTCTAATGAATTGTCTTTAGAACCGTCATTTATTACTAAAATTTGAATAGTTTGATTTTGTTTTTTAAAATCGTGTAATTTTTGCAATACACTCAAAATAGTTTTTTCTTCATTATAAACAGGTACAATTATAGATAATTTAAAAATTTCTGTATTTTCCATAAATTAATTTTTTATTTTATTAATTATTAAATATCCATTCTTTTTATATATTCTCATATTATTATAAGAGCAAATAAATGGTGTATTCCAACAAAGTCTACCTTGCCAACCGTTTTGAGAATTTTTTTCTATGTCAGGATAAAAAACCATAACAAATTCATTGCTAATAGTTTTATTCAATATGTATTTATTGTTAATTTTTTGAATACCTAAATAAATATTTTCAACTTCATTCAATCTAACAATATTTTTTGAAAAATTAAAAAAAATAAATATAGAGAGAAAAATTATAAATATTTTTTTTGAAAATTTTTTGTATAAGAAAATACCTGAAATTATAACAAAAATTAACGTTGCAAATAAATGAATTGCAAACCTATAAACTGGAGAAAAATTTAACCAAAAAATTATGTTTAAAAATAAAAAAAAATAAAGAGCAAATTTTTCCTTAAAATCAATATTTGATTTATTCTCTTTTTTTAAAAAAAGTAAGAATATCAAAGAAGGTATTATGATTGTTAAAAAATGCTCTATTATTTCAATAGCATTTCTTTTAAACCAAAAATACAACCAATTAAAATTACTAAGATATTCTTCTGGTGAATAAATTTTATTAGCCTCTTGATAATAACTTTTATTAATTAGTTCTATTGTGTCAGATAATCTTAAATATTCAGGATTAAACCAACTTACATCGAAACAAGTTAACTTTGTTGGAAAAAGCAAACAGCCTGTATAAATATATTGCTGAACAAAAAAAGTAGCAAATAATAAAAAAACAAAAAGATACTTTAGGCTTAAAATAGAAAATTTTAGATCCTTGAAATTTTTAAAAAAAATATATAGTGGAAGTAAAACAATTGGTAAGGCGCTAAGTTTGATTAATATTGTAAATGAAGAAAAGATAACTAATAAAAAAAAATATATTTTTTTATCTTCATTAAACTTTGTTTCAGAAAATTTTAAAAAATAATACATTCCCAAGATAAAAAAAATTGTTGAAGGTAAATCAGCACCAAACTCCGAAATTCTTGTGAACTTTAAAATAAAGTAAAATAAAATTGTAGTTAAATAATAATCACTTATTAATATTTCTTTTTTTGATATGATCTGGTGAATCGAAAATAGAATAAATGATAAAAATAACAAATAACTTGGTAAAGTTAAGAAATCGAAATTTTTTTCGTCTAAAAAAAAAATTGAATAAAGATTAAACCAAATAGAATTGTAAACATATGCTTGCTCAATATTTGCATAACCAAAAACTATTTTCTCCTCAATAAAACCCAAAGCATATGGAAGATGATAATAACCAAAATCTTCATGATATTTTTGAGATAAAAACATTGGTATGAATAAAAGGATAACTGATAAATAAAAAATATTTTTTTTTAAAAAAGATATTGAGAAATAAGAGTTTTTTCTTTTAAAAAATAAAATCAATCCAGATAAAAAAATAAAAAAACTAATAATTAAATCTATTTTAAAAAATAAATGAATTACAGTTATAATAAAAGATATCACAACTAACCCTAAAAATATGTCTAAAAAGAAATTATTTTGTAATCTAAGTTTTATTAATCTTCCATATCCAGAAATAGATACTGAAACTAAAATAATACTTATAAAAAAAATAAGTATATGAAAAAAAATCATAATTTTTATTACTAAAACTTTTTATAATCCTTTATTTTTTTATCTAATGCCTGTGAAAACTTCATATTTCCAGCTATAGCGATTTGCCATTAAAACATCTAACTTTTTTTTAACTCCATCTTATTTTTTATTATCAAATTTGATTAAAATATATAGTCTCCTATGAAACTCACTGCTACAACTATTAAAATTTTCTTATTATCAATCATTTTAAACTTTTAATTTATTTGCTTTAAACTTTTATTTTGTAATTCAAATATTTTATCACACATTTCTAAATTCTTTTTATTGTGAGAAATTATGATTATTGTTTTCTTTGATTTAAGTTCACTTAAATTTTTCATAATCTTTCTTTCATTTTCCTCATCAAGTGCATTGGTAGCTTCATCAAAAATAATTATTTCTTTATCCAAATAAAAAGCTCTAGCAATAGCAATTCTTTGTTTTTGACCTGAAGACAATTTTTTAAAGGTTAAGCCTATATCGGTATCTATTCCATTTGGCAATTCATCTATCATTTTGTCTAAGCATGCGAACTTAATAGACTCCTTTATTCTCTCTAGAGATATTTCAGTATTATTTCCAAATACAATATTTTCTTTTATTGAACCATTTAATAAAAATGTATCCTGTGAAGTGATATTGAAAAGATTTTGATAATTTCTAACATCCTGAAGGCTTTCTATCTTTTTTCCATCTATTAGTAATTTTCCATTATTAGGTTTAATCAATCTTGTAATAATATTAACAAAAGTAGATTTTCCTGAGCCACTCTCTCCTGTGATCCCTATTAAGTCAAATTTATTAATTGACAAGTTTAAATTATCTAAAATTGAATTATTATTTACAAATGAAAAAGAGATTCCCTGAAGTTTAATTTCTTTATCAAATATTAATTTATTTGAAGTTTTCTCATCTTTCTTAAAATAATTATCGTCATTAAAAATATTTTTATTTTCTAAATTATAATATTCATTAATCAAAGGCTGTGAGGGTTTTCCAAACTTAATTTGTTGATATGAAACAAAAATTTTATTGATTGATGGCACAAGTCTATATGCCGCAGCTAAATAAAAACTTAAAATTATAATAACATTATCACTACTTTTTCCAGCATAATGCATAGATAAAATTATCGATACAAACACTAATATAATAAATTGTTCTAAAAGGACCCTGGGTATTGTTACTACCACAGCATTTTTAGCATCTATTTTTTCTAAAGAATTTAAAGATTTATTAAAATTTTCTAAAATTTTCTTTATATTTCCATAAATTAAAATTTCCTTAATACCATTAACCAAACTGAAATTTAAATTAAAAATATTTTCGTTATTAAAAATTCTTGATTTTGACCATTTTTTAATAGACTTATTGATCTTTTTGAGAATTAAAGCAGCAACTATTATTATTGGAATAATAAGTACTAATTCATCTATAAATCCCGAGATAATAATTAACAAAATTATTGCAAATGTAATCAAAAATTCTGTAATGAAATTAATAATTGGCCTAATTATGTTGGCAGCATAATTATTAACTTCTGAAAAAGTTACATTAAAAATCTTAGACATGCCTTTCTGAACAAAAAAAAGATACTCCTGGTGGAGTATCTTTCTCAAGATTTCTTTGTATAATTTTGTTCTTATAGAATAAATAAATTTATAACTTAAGTTATTTGTAAAAACGATTGCTAAATTTTTTATTAGAAAAATTAGAAATAAAAGCAAGCAAAAGATTAATATTATATTTTGCTTAGAAGATATTTCTTTAAAATCTATATAATTAGATAAAAACTCAATATTAGTTATTGTATCTGGTTTTAATAAATATGTTACAAATGGAATTACTGCGGCAATTCCTATTAACTCCAATAAGGCTTGAATAATTGAAAAAAAAATAATAATTATAAAAAAACTTTTTTCTTTATTGTCTAAAAATTTCCAAAAATTTATAAAAATTTTCATTAATGTTTTATTTTAAATTCGAGATTTTTTTCAAAAAATTCTTTAATTTTTTATTAGTAAGTTTATTAATACCTAAGATCATTTTATTAAGATTTTTTTCCATCTTGATTAAATTAATTTTTTTTTCATTTAAATAGTAAATCATTTTATTTTTTGTTTTATTTTTTTTATTACCAGAATAGAGAATTTCGTTAAGTTTTTCTCCTTTTTTAAGACCACTAATTTTTAATAATGGTCTATAATCTGGTAAAATTTTTTTTTTTAAATTGATTAATTTTAAGACTAAATTGTAAATAGATACTGGTTTTCCCATTTCAAGGAAAAAAATTTTATTACGAGGTTTTAAATCAAATGTCTTTAAAACTAAATAGCACGCTTGATTAATAGACATGAAATATCTAGATGCTTTTTTATGAGTGATTGTTATTGGTAGATTATTGTTAATCTGATTTAAAAAGTTAGGTATTGCCGATCCAGAACTTCCTATAACATTTCCAAATCTAACAATATTTACAATTTTTTTTGGATTTTTTGCTGACAAAAATCTAGTAACATTTTCAGCAGCTCTTTTTGAATAACCTAATATACTAGTAGGCTCTACCGCTTTATCTGTTGAGATTAATAAAAAATCTGCATTATTTTCAAGAGAAGCTTTGCACAAATTATAAGTTCCAATTGTGTTGTTTTGAATAGCTTGTTGTAGATTATTCTCTAAAATATTTACATGTTTGTAAGCTGCACAGTGAATAACTGTATCTACTTTATTAATTTTTAAAAAATTTATCATAAAATTATAATTAGTTATATCACCTAAAATCATATCAATTTTTTTAGTTTTCTCTTTTAAATCTCTAATCTTATAAATCCCATATTCATTATTATCTAAACAAAAAACTTTTCTACATTTCTGTCTTACTAATTGTCTACAAATTTCACTCCCGATAGAACCTGCTCCTCCTGTAACTAATATTTTTTTATTTTGAAAATAATTTATTTTATCAAATTTTAAATTTTCTAAATTAATTGATCGTTCTAAATTTAAAAATCTTAAATCATTTAAGCTTAAAATACTTGATGTCAAAAACTTTTTACTCGGAATTACCCTAACATCAAAATTGTCTTTTTTTAAATTGTTAAGAATAATTTTTTCTTTTTGCTCTTTAATTGAGGGTATAGAAAATATTATTTTATTGATGATATAAAATTTTTTTATTTTCTTAAAATAATTATAAGAAATTATTTTTATATTATTAAAAGAACTATTATTTAGGCTAATATTGTCATCAATAAAAAATAAAACATTTTCTTTGTTTTTAATTAATTCATTATAAATTTGCTTTCCTGCGTTTCCAGCTCCATAAATTACGACACCTTCATTGCTACCCTCTATTCTATTTTTTTTTTCATTTTGAAATCTAGATATTTGTCCAAAAAGTTTTTTTTTTATCTTTTTTTGCAGAAAATTTTCAAGTTTTAGGTCAAATCTATCCTTATATTTTATATCATTTAACCAATTAACATCAGCTATAGATGAAAAAGTTTCATCTAAATTTATTTTTTTATATATAGTTTTTCTTTTTGGAAATTTTATGTAATCTAAAATTGATTTAATTGATATACCTGAACCTGATCCAAGATCTAAGTAATTTGGTAAATTTTTTTTTGAATTCAGTATTGATTTATAAATTTTACAAACATCTAAAACATGAATAAAATCTCTTATTCCATCACCATTATTAAATAAAATAAATTTTTTTTTATGTAAATAAGAATTAATAATTTTTTGTAAGATTGAAAAATTATCTTCATCACCATATAGATTAAAAAGTCTAATAATATGACACTGCACTTTTTTTGAATTCGCTGTATTTAAAAAAAGTTTTTCATTACTTAACTTTAATGCCGCATATAACTTTCTGTTAAAAGTATCCTTAGAAAATTTTGTGTTATCAATTGAATCATAAACCGACGATGAACTGGTATATAAAATTTTATTAACTAATTTAAAATTTAATCTTTTCAGAAAAAAAGCTGATAACGCTATAGATTGATTTATAAATATGTCTAAATTATTTGTAGAAATTTCATTTAATCTCGAAACTGGATAAAAATTATTAAAGATAACATTATATCTTTTTTTCTCTTTGATTAATATTTCAACATCTTTTTTTTCCTTTAATGAAATTAAAATTGAATTTGGAATTATTTTTTTTAAATTTTTTGATAAATTACTTCTCTTACCAATAATAAAGTTCTTTATCATTTTAACGCTTTAAAAAAATTAAAATTAAATAATAAACTAATAGAGCAAAAAAAATGAAAATATACATATTTTTAAAATAAATAATCCAAAGCAATGATATTATAGTAAAAGAAGATGTTATTAAGTTAGTTAAGAATAACGAATTTTTATTTTGAATAAGTATATGATGTAAATGATTCAAATCACCATCAAATATATTTTTTCCCTTAATTAATCTTGAAATAGACAATCTAACTAATTCAAATCCTGGTAAAATCATTATTAAAAAAATTTCATCAGCAAACTCTATATTGTTATATACGTTATGCTCGATAACAATAAAATAGGATAAAATGCATGCAATACAGTAAGCACCCGAGTCACCAAGAAAAATTTTTTTTTTTAGATTTAAAAATAAAATTAAAAAAAGAGGAATGGTTATAAATACGTAAACATAAATAAAATCAGATGTTATTAAAAACAGATAGATTGTCAGAAATATATAAAAAAGGGTTAATTGTAAATTAATTCCATCAAGCATATTACAAGCATGTATAAAAGCAACAAAACTAAATATAGTGAAAATTATTTTGAGATTTTCTAAAAAAATTTGATTTTTGTAAAAAGAGACTTCAAAAGATGATATTACTAAATTATTGTTTAACTTGATGGTGATAAAACATATCGCCAAAGCTAATACAATTCTTACGTAAGCTGATATTTTAAATTTATCATCATATAAACCCAAAAAAAAGAAAGTACTTACAATAAAGAATAACGAAAATAATTCTCTTTTTTTAAAATCATTAAAAATATCTAAAAATAATAATTCAAATAAAATAAAAAATAAAAAATTTATAAAAAATATCACTCCACCTAAAAGAGGTGTTTCAATTACATGCTTTTTTAATTTTCCATCAGGTCTATCATAAATATTAATAAATTTACCCAATGATTGTAAATTAAAAAGTAATACTAAATTTATAGTAATTAAACTCGTTATTAATATTAACAAATCCATTTAATTTCTTACATTAAATTTATTAAAATATAAATACAAACCAACAGAATAAAAACATATCATTAAATTTCCATTATTAAAAAAATTTCCACTGGGTACTAAAGGTATAAAAATATTTATTAAAACTAATGTCGTTAATATTTTTGGAATATTATTTCTGTTATTAGTTTTTAGTAGATTAATAAAATTTTTGATAACATAAAATGCTGCAACTAAATAAAATATTAATCCAACCATTCCTAACTCGGCAATTATCTGTAACAAAAGATGATGGGGGTGTGTCGTGCACATTCCAAATTCTGAGTCATATTTTACTCCTCTACAATAATCTCTGAAACCTTTGGGACCATGGCCAAATATTGGTTTTTGTTTTATTAAATGTATCGCTAATCTATAATGTTCTGTATGCTCATAGCTAAAAATAAATATTTTTCTTTTATTTTCAGAAATTATATCATTATTAATCTCAACTTTTTTATTAAAATTAATTGTTTCATTATAAGTTTTAATAAAAATTCTATTTAATGGATCAAAAGTGCCTTTAATAATAAATGAATTTATTAAAATTAGAGATATAAATATTGTTAAACTTTTAAAAATAAGTTTTCTTATTTCTTTTGAAAAAATTATAATAAATAATATTGATAACAAAAATATTATGAAAGCTCTTCTTTCTCCTGATAAAAGAATAGTAAAAAAATAAAAACCAAAAAAAATATCTTTGCATAATAATTTTTTATTTGATGAAACAAATATTAATATTATAGGTAAAAAAGAAATTAAAAAACTGCCTAAAATCAAATCATCACCAAAAAAACTTGAAACTCTATTATTTATTGTTTCATAACCTAATACATTTTTCCCTAAAAAAAACTGAATTAAACTATCTGTAAATAAAATAATAAAAAATAAATATAAAAATTGAGTAATTTTTTTGATGATCTTGATAACATTTCTCAAAAATATAGATAATTGAAATGACTAAAAATACATGTCTAAAAAAAAAAATTGAAGAATACTTATCAACATTTACATTATTAAAGATAGAATTAATAGCTATGTAGAAAGAAAATATAAATAAAAAAATAATTTCTTTATTTTTTATTAAATAAAATTTTTTTTCTGTAACAATTTTATATACTCCATAAAAAGTTAAGAAAAATAGAAAAACCTCAGCAACAGCAGTACCTAAGGTTATTAAAATTGGTAAAAGAAAAATTATACTTAAAAATAGGAATTGAATATTTGTAGAATTTTTAAATTTTTCCATGTTATTTCAATAACATAATATTTTAAATTAGATAAATCTTTTAAACTATATTAAAAAAATTAGGCAATTAATGATCTTTGATTTTAAAACTCAAAGTATTGATAAATATAAAAAAACATATATAAAAAATCACTTATTAAAAAAATACTTTCATTTGAAAAAAAAAATCTTAATTATGGGTCTTCCAGGTTCAGGTAAAACTTACTTGGCTAAAAGATTTTCAAAAATTGTGAATGCTGAATGGTTAAATGCTGATAGAGTCAGAGGAAAATATAGCGATTGGGACTTCAGTGAACAAGGCATAATAAGACAAGTAAAAAGAATGAAAAAATTGGCTCAACTCTCAAAAAAAAAAATTGTAGTTGCTGATTTTGTTTGTCCTTTAAAAACACAAATAGATATTTTTAAACCAAGTATAATTGTATGGATGGATACCATAAAAAAAGGACGATTTAAATCAATGAATAAATTATTTAAGCCACCAAAAAGATATCATTTAAGAATTACTGAAAAAAATATAAAGATAAACTTAATTAAATTAGCAGATAAGTTGAAGCCTTATAGATGGGGCAATAAAAAACCTACAGTACAAATGTTAGGAAGATGGCAGCCATGGCATGAAGGACATAGAAAACTATTTGAAAAATCAATAATAATGACTGGTCAAGTAAATATATTAGTTAGAGATGTACATGGTGTAAATGACAATCCATACACTTACAATCAAGTAAAAAGGAATATAAATCAAGATTTAGTAGATTTTAAATCAAGATTTAAAATTTCAAAAGTCCCAAACATAACGAATATAATTTACGGAAGAACAGTTGGTTATAAAATAAGAAAAATAAACTTAGGAAAAAAAATTGAAAAGATTTCTGCTACACAAATTAGAAAAAAATTAAGAAAACAAAATTTATTAAAAAAAATTAATTAATAATGCTATCTAATATCTGATCATGAAATTTTGTCTTTGTAGTAAAATTATTTTTTTTTATTTTACTTAAATAAGCATTGTAATCTTTTAAAAGTTTAAATATCACTTTTTTTAAAGATGTTAAGTTTCTTTCAGCAACTTCAACTCCATAATAATTTTTCTTTAAAAAATCAATATCTTTAAAAATTATAACTGGTCGATACCTCGACAAACTCTCCTTTATCACTTGAGGATTACCCTCAGTATAAGATGGCAAAACAAATATATTGCAATTATCATAATATTTAATTAGCTTATTTACGTTCTGAGTCTCTAATTTGTATTTAATTATAAAATTGTCTTTTTTTAATATCTTCTCTTTTTTTGATCCAACTATTGTTAAATTAAATTTAAATTTTGCTTTTTCTAATATTGAAATTAATGAGTCTAAACCTTTCTCCTTCCTTATCCTACCTACGTATAAAATTTTTGGATAAATTGTTTTTGGTTTAATTCTTTTTTTAAACCAATTTTGATTTAATTTTGAAGGATCTACTAATGTAAATTTTTTTAGGTTTGATAAACTTTTTGAACATGAAATTACTTTTGTAGTTCTTGTTAAAATGTAAAAAAAAATGGAATATATTATTTTTCCTAGTATTCCAAATTTAATATTATATTCTTTAAATCCATCGCTCCTCAAATAAAGAAACCCTTGAATTTTTTTTCTTCGAATAATTTTTAAAATTAAAAAAAAATAAAATTAAATGGTGTGATAGAAATTAATAAAATTTTAAGTTTAAATTTATATGAAAGTTTAATCAATTCTAAAAATGAGATTAATTTTAAAAACTTAATACTAAAATTATATTTACAATTATTTATTGTACCCTTCCTACAAAATAATTTTACATCCAAACCCTTAAAAGCTTCTAAAATATTTTCTAAATCATAACTATTCGATTTGGTTAATCCTCTATTTCTATAAACCTTTTCATTGCCAATGATTATTAATTTCATATAGTTTTCAAGATTAACTTCGTGATTTTAAAAAATTTACTATATTAATGCTTACATTATTACTTTTTAAACAAAAATTATCAGTATTAATTATTTTCTTATTATTATTAATTAAACAATCTTTTACCATTTCACAAAATTTTTCATACGAATCTAGCCTAATGAATTTATATTCTTCAGTATCAGGTAAAAAAGATTTATTCCTAAGTCCTGGGTCAATGTAGTAACAGCTTTTCCCTATTGATAGTAGCTCATGACATAACGATGAACTCCAAGTACCAATAAATTTTGCTTTTTGTCCCAAAAAATAAGAGTCTATCCAATCAGTCTCATCTATTAAAATCTCAACATTTTTTAGATCTCCTATTATTTCTAAAATTTTATTATTTTCAAATTTGTCTTTTTCATGTTTAAATTTAATTGCAATTTTTAAATTCAAATTTTGTAAAGAAATTTTTTTAATCCAATGTAGATGTAAATAGAAATCATCATAATATCCTTCATACCCTGAAACAAATTTCCAAGAATGTGAGGTTTCAAAAAATAAAAGATCATATTGCTGTATTTTATTTTTTTGAATTGTATCTTCTTTTCTTTTAAAAAAATTATATTCCATAAAAAATGATCCTACTGGAATAATTTCTTTTACTTCGCCTCCCATGTATTTTAGAACCTCTGCAGTTTTTTTTCCCATAGAAAATAAAACATCAGAATATATAAACATTCCTGGTCCATTTCTTTGGAATATATTTCTTTGAATACAGGTTGATAATTGTCCCCCATAACTTTTAAAAATTTCATTTTTGATTGGGGATGTTAAATTATATCTTTCTTGAATCAAAAATTTAGCGTTAATTTTTGAAAAAATTGTATGATTTCTAAAATATAATTTTAAAATATGAAATAAGGTTAAGTTAAAGTTATAATTTTTTCTTAAAGAAAAAAAAAATGTAAAACAAATTAAATTCAAATACATCAAAAAAGTATTATTTGAGGGGAAAGAACACCTAAAATATTTTTTAAATTTTATAAAATTAAATTTTTTGTCTTTTTTACTTAAAATAAAAACTGTATTAATATTATTTGAAATTTCTCTAAAATACCGGTATCTTGTATTTTCTGTTAAATCAACAACGAGATCAAAATTTTTTCTTTTTTTGGCTGAAAATTTTCTAAATAAAAAAATATAAATTAGAAAAAAAATATTTTTAATAAATGACTTTAAATAAACTATTTTTCCACTTAAGTTTTCAAATTTCCCTAAATAATTGTTAAAATTTCTAAATAAAAATACTTTATTTTCATTTATAACAGAACGTATATTTATTCCAAAAAAGCTAGAATATTTTTTACTAATATATTTATAGTCTTCTTGATTTACAAAATAATCAATGTAATCAACTAATTCACTATTTAGTTTTATAATATCTTTTCTTTTATCTAAATTAAAAGACGATATATCATCCATTAAAATAATTCTTTTGTATTTTTTCAAAACTTTTACTAGCAAAATCAAAATCAACAGGTGTATTGATATCAAAGCCCTCAAATTGATCTAGCTTATAAAAAAAAGGTCTATTTCCTATCAATGATTTTTTTTTAAACATAAGATTTGTTTGTAAAATATTTATTGCAAAATTTAATTTAAATACATCTGGAAGATTTTGTGAGTTTGGAGCTTTTGATGGATTAAAATTAATTGGTTTATTTTTAATATATAAGAATTCTTTTACATCTGATACAGTATTGAAACTGTCGTATTTATTTTTTTTTTTCATGAAAATATTTATTAATTTTTCATAGGTCTTAATTTTAATGAAAGGGTTTGTGCAGTGAGTGAATAATATATATTTTGATTTTGTATTTTCGGCTATATGTCTCCAAAAATCACTATTTTTACATGAAGAGCTTGCAAAAAATTTACTTCTCTTGTGGTAATCAACTTTCAACTTTTTTGCAATACTTATTGCCTTATCAGAATCAGTATTAATTATAATTTTTTTTAGATTTTTTACTTTTTTCAAAACCTCTATTTTATACTCAAGTAAATTTTTTTTATAAAATTTCTTAAAATTTTTATTTTTTACTCTTTGAGATCCTTCTCTAACTGTAATTACTGCGGCTAAAAAAATATCCTTAGATTGCATAAATAGAGGTGCTCTTAAAATTATAATTTGTTGGTGTTATTGAAACAATTGGAAGACTTTTCTTACTATGTGAATATTTAAAAAAAATTTCGTCAATGATTTTGTTTCTTATATCGCCATCATGATAACCATCAAAGCCAGCTAATAAGATTTTTTTTGCTTTTCCAGATGTTGCGACTCCTAAAGCATAAGCTATATTATATAGTTTGGGTATAGTAACAGAATAATTAGAGAATTTAAATGTATCTTCTGTTAATCCAACACCAAAATCGAGTATATTTGACTTAGGTATAGTTTTATCCAACTCAGAGGTAATAAAAGACATTGGCATAATTATTTTTTTATTCAATTTTTTAAAGAAATTTATATTTGATATGAGCTTTAGAGGGTTGCAAGAAACGTAATAACTAACTAAATCTTTGTTTATTTTAATTTGATTATTTAACGCTAAAACAATTGGTTTTTTTTCTTTAATATATCTTTCTATTGCAAATTTATACTCTTTTGTAGTTTCTCCATGAGATATAAGTAAGACTTCTTTACTTTTGAGTTTTTTTACAGGTGACCAATTACCTTTTTTTTCCTTAATAGGTTTTTGAAAAACTGATTTTATCAAATTAGGATCATATTTTCTCCCTATCAACTTTAATTCATTCAAAATTTTAAGCATTTCTCCACCTTGAAGTTTAATGGATATCATTTCCTGAACATAAGTTGGATGTATCTTTAATTTTCCTGATAAATAATAATAAGGATTAGTACCCCAATTATATTTTTCTTTTAGAGGAACAAAAAACTCATTTTGTAAATTCAATAGTGGTAGTATATTTTTATCTTTATTAATTTTTTTTTCTTGAAGCTCTAGATATAAATATTCTGTTTCAGCATTTCCTGGTCCACGCCCCATACCAGTAATTGTTGAATCTAAAAAATTTATCCCATTATCTAAAGCATATATTGTGTTTGTCAGTGCATTACCCAAATTATTATGAGCATGAATACCTATATTACCTTTCCATTTTTTTTTAATTAACTGAATTTTTTCAAAAATATCTCTTGTATCAATGCAGCCTAAGCTGTCTGCTATATAAAATACAAAAGGTTTGTATTTTATAATTATATCTAAAATTTTAAATAATTGTGTATCAGTGACTTCACTTACCTGCATTAAATTTATTCCTACCATATAACCTTTTAACTTAAGATAATCACATAATTTAGAAGCAAACTCTATTTCATTTGAATGTGCTGCAATTCTTATAAAATCTAGTCTAGATTTTTTTTTACTTTTAAAAATTTTATTTAGTAAAAATTTATAGTTTTTTTTGTCCAAAATAAACTCTGAACAATTAATCATAACACCTATTTTTAGATTTTTAGGTATTCTGAAAGATGATAAATAATCATCTGTTGTATACCAATTAGGTCCTTTAAAATCATTTTTTTTTATAGATCTAAAACCAAGTTCAACAAAATTAATATTTATTTTAGACATGGTATATAAATATTCTTGAACTATTTCATTGGGGAACTGCCAATTATTGTAATATCCACCATCTCTAAACGTGCAATCTAAGTGGATAATTTTCTTCATAATCATTTATTAATATTTTTAACTCAAAAAAACTATTGTTTCTTTTTATATCTTTTTTCTGATCTTTTTGGATAAAAAACATCAAAACCCATAGCTTCATTTGAGATCCCACCATGAGGCTGATGTTTTCCAATATCGACACCGTTTCCAAATTTTAACTTTTTTATATTCTTGCCATGATAGAAATCCATAGACCCATTAATTAACCAAGTAATTTGCTCATTTTTATGCCCCTGATCGTGAAATTGAAAATTTTTTTTTAATTTAAATAATACTATAGTCATGTTTTCTGTTTCAAAAACTCTTGATACTATATTCCCTCCCCATAGATCTCTTTTTTGAATTTCTGCTGAACTTAGGAAATTAACTTTTTTTACTTTTTTTGTCTTTTTATTATTTTTTGATTTAATTAGATAAAATGATGAATTATTAGAAACCTTAAGATCAAAATTATTATTATGTGATGTAAAGTTTAAATTATCGAATTTCTTTGTAAGTTTGAATTTTTTTTTGTTAATCTCAAAAGTTATTAAACCATCTAAATTTATAAAATTATACTCAATTTCTCTATTTTTTTGCTTAAAAAGATTATCAAAGAATACTTTTTGAAAATTTTGACTTTTACTCACCTTAAATCTAAAAATTTCTACACAAGTCCAGCCTTTAAAAGAACTATAAATAAAATTTTTTTTATTTTTATTTTGAAATCTAAAAAAAGATCCCTTTTTATTTTTTTCTCTATTAGATCTTGTTAAAATCATTATTCTGTTAAAAAATTATTTTTTCTTTTTTTTGAAAAGACTCCAACCTTATTTTTCCAAAAATAGTTTTTATTGAAACCCTTTTTTCTATTTGATTTCAAAGATCCTGAATTCTTAATTGGAAAATCATAAACACAATAAAAATATTTTCTGTCCTCTAAACCTCTGTACTTTGTTACAGAATGATAAGCAGATGGAGTATTTAATATTATTAAACATGAGTTTCCAGGTGCTTTATAGGTTTTTTTGCTTCGTACTTTTTGTTTTTCAGGAAAAATATCGAAAATTTTTGTTTTTTTTTTAAGCTCATCTATTGATATATCTCCACCTTTTGTGTGATCTGAACTGGCATAAAAAATTATCGTTATCAAGTGATCCCTTCTATCAATATGCGAGCTTTTTACATAACCTTTTTTCATAATTGAAAATGATGAATGATATTTAAGTTGATTATCTTTAAATGGATAATTTACTATATTATTAATTTCTTTTCTAAATTTTTTTATTATATAAGGTTTTAGTCTTACAAATAATTTATCAAATTCTTTAAAATGTTTATTTTTTTTTAATTGTTTATAAATTTTAGAATCTGGCATTATAGTTTTTTTTGTTTGAGATTTACTTTGATATAAAATTTCTTTACTATTCAGATCCTCAAATGATGGGAGAATTTGATTTAACTTTTTAAGAGATTCTTTATCTAAAAAGTTTTTAATGAAAATATAAGGATAGGGTTTTAAATTTAGCTTTGAATTTAAAATACTTTTTTTGGATGTATTAAACATGAATTTATGAAATTAAAAATTAATATTAGCACAATATATATTATCAATTAATAATTTCATCTACTACTTTTTTTTTATTTTTTAGATGAGAATTGATAGTTCCTCATTTATCATTTTGTTGCCTTCAAATGCTAAATGATTTGAGTACAAAAATAAAAGTGAATTTTTTTAATTTGTGAAACAATGATTAATTGAAAACCTATCATAAAAAATTATATTTTCATTTTTTAAATGAATTTAGAAATTTTATCGCTTCGGAGTTAGAATCATAATATTTAGATTTATCAATTTTTGTAATTGGAAATGAATTGTTATTTTATATTTTATCAGTCAAAATTTTATATACTTTTTTACTCAATACCTTTAATATTAATAATAAAAAATTTTTATAATTAATTATCTTAACAAAATGAATTTAAAAAATATAGAACTTCCCTCAAATAAAAAATTTGGTTATTTTTTTTGCTTTATTTTTTTAATAATTTTTGTTTATTTAAATTTTATTAAGATGTTTATTGCAGCATTAGTTTGTGGTTTAATAAGCTTTGTTTTCCTTCTCCTAGCTAAGTTCAAACCATATATATTATATCCTTTGAATAAACTTTGGATGAAATTTGGTTTATTATTAGGAATGGTCATTAGTCCTATTATAATGGGAATAATTTTTTTTGGAATTTTTTCACCAATTGGAATAATCATGCGTCTGTTCAAGCGTGATGAGCTCTCTATGATTGGTAATAATAAATTAAGTCATTGGAAGATAAGAAAAGTATCTCAAATAAAAAGCGACTTATTTAAACAACAATTTTAATATATTAATTATTAATGGAATTTTTAAAAGAATTATGGGAATTTCTTAAAATCCGTAAAAAAATTTGGTTATTACCAATAATAATTATAATGATTGTTTTTGGTGGATTACTTATTTTAGCGCAAGGATCAGTTGTTGCTCCATTTATTTATACTCTTTTCTAGTCAGTAAAATGTATATTTTAGGAATTTCTGCTTTTTATCACGATAGTGCAGCATGTTTATTAAAAGAAGGTGAAATAATTGCTGCGGCACAAGAAGAAAGATTTACAAGAATAAAGCACGATTCCAGATTTCCTCTTCATTCAATTAAATATTGTTTAAGTGAAGCAAATATTGAACCATCAGAAATAAGCAATGTAGTCTTTTATGAAAAACCTTTTTTGAAATTTGAAAGATTAATTGAAACGTACCTCGCATTTGCACCTAAAGGCTTCACAAGTTTTTTAAAAGCAATGCCTATTTGGATAAAAGAAAAATTATTTCAAAAATCATTGATTATTAATAAACTTAAAACCTCTATTTGTAAAAATACAGATTGGAAAAAAGGTTTACTTTTTTCTGAGCACCATCTTTCACATGCAGCAAGTGCATTTTATCCCTCACCTTTTGAAAGAGCGGCTGTTCTTACTCTTGATGGTGTTGGAGAATGGACTACAACCTCATTGGCAATTGGGAATGGTCGTAATTTAAAAATAATTAAAGAAATTCATTTTCCACATTCTTTAGGACTACTTTACTCTGCTTTTACTTACTATATTGGTTTTAAAGTTAATTCAGGGGAATATAAAGTTATGGGTTTAGCTCCATATGGTCAGCCTAAATATACAAATCTAATTAAAGATAAACTTATAAAAATATCTCAAGATGGAAGTTTTCAGCTTAACATGAGTTATTTCAATTATCCAACTGGTTTAACAATGGTAAATGAAAAATTTAATTCTTTATTTGGAGGACCACCACGAAAACCTGAGACTAAAATTACCCAGCGTGAAATGGATTTAGCATCGTCAATTCAAAAAGTTACTGAAGAAATTATTCTCAAACTAGCCAGGAATATTAAAAAAGAAACTGGAGAAAAAAATCTCTGTCTTGCAGGTGGTGTAGCTCTTAATTGTGTTGCAAATGGTATTCTTTCAAATCAAAAAATATTTGAAAATATATGGGTACAGCCTGCCGCTGGAGATGCGGGTGGATCATTAGGTGCTGCTTTATCAGTATGGCATTTACATTATAATCAAAAGAGGAATATTTCGTCAAAACTTGACAATATGAAAGGTTCATTATTAGGCCCAAAATTTAAAGATAATGAAATAGAAAGTGAATTGAGTTCTTGTGGTGCTAAATTCAAAAAACTAAATAATGAAGATCTTTTAGAGTATGTAGCATCTTGTTTAGCAAACAAAAAAGTAATTGGTTGGATGCAAGGTCGTATGGAATTTGGTCCACGTGCACTTGGATCAAGAAGTATAATAGCTGATCCCCGTTCTCCTGAAATGCAGAGACAACTTAATCTAAAAATTAAATATCGTGAAAGTTTTCGTCCGTTCGCCCCTAGTGTGTTGAGAGAAGAGGTAGGAAATTGGTTTGAATGCAATTATGATAGTCCATACATGTTATTTGTTGCAAATATAAATGAAGATAAAAAATTAAAAATGAGTGATAAAGAAAATCGACTTTTTGGAATTGATAAACTTAATATACCTCGCTCTTCTATTCCAGCTGTGACACACGTTGATTATTCTGCACGTATTCAAACAGTAGATATAAATTCTAACCCTTTTTATTATAATTTAATTTCAAAATTTAAAGAAAAAACAGGTGTTCCTATATTAATTAATACCTCTTTTAATATTCGTGGTGAACCTATAATTTGTAGCCCTACTGATGCCTTTAAATGTTTTATGGGCACGGAATTAGATCTACTTGTAGTGGAAAACTATCTATTAGAAAAAAAAGAACAAAAAGCATCATTTAAGACAGTTTATAAAGAAAATTATGGTTTAGATTAAAATGACAATTAAAACCAGAAAAAAAAAATCAATTGTTAATATTTCAATCAAATTCATAATTTTGATTAATATATCTATAATAATATACTTGATTTATAAATCAGAGTTCTATTTTAAAGGCTTTAACAGAACTAATTATATTCCATATTACTTAATTTCTTCAACATTATTTCTAGTATTATTAATTGTATATAATCTTAGTGAAAAAATTAAAACTTATTTTTTAATTACTTTTTTTAGTATCTTAATACCAATTTATATTTTTGAAATAATTCTAAACTTAGGTTTGTTAAAGAATATTGGTAATGAAAAAAGAGTCAAACTTTATTTTGAAAATGAAAAAAAAATCTATGATGAAAGATCAAAAAAAGAAGTTTTTATAGAAGCTTTCAAAAAGGATAATTCGAGTTCAATACCTCTTGCAAAAATTGTTTTTAAAATAGAGAATAAAAATTTTTTTTCATTGGCGGGTATTTCTAATTCTAAAACCATTTATTGTAATGAAAATGGATACTATTCAGAATATTTAAGTGATAGGTATGGATTCAACAATCCTGATCGCGTATGGAATGAAGAAGAAATAGATATGTTGCTCTTAGGTGATTCTTTTGTTCATGGAGCATGTGTAAATTATCCTTACGATATTGGGTCAGTTTTAAGAAAAATTTCACAGCAATCAGTATTAAATTTAGGGTTCAGGGGTAATGGTCCTGGCATGAATTATGCAACTTTAAAAGAATATTTTCCAGAAAAAGTAAAAAAAATTTTGTGGTTTTATTATGAAGGTAACGATTTAACTGATCTCAAAGTGAACAAAAAAAATAAAGTATTGCAAAATTATCTTCTCAATGATGACTATAAACAAAATTTAAAAAATTATCAGGCAGAAATAGATGATACAACAAGAAAAAAAATTCTTACTGCTTTAAATATCAGAAATTACATTAATTATAAAAACATTTTTACCCTTTATAATATAAGAATGTTAATTAAAAAAAATATCTCCACTATCGATAATGAAAATTTAAATGATTTTTTTGAAATTTTAAAAAAAGCAAAAAAATTTGCTGACATAAATAATTCTGAATTTTATTTAGTATATTTACCAACATACAAAAGATACATTGGTGATTTTAAAAATCAAAATTACGAAAAAATAATTAAATTTTCCAAAAAAAATAAAATTTTTCTTATTGATATTCATAAAGATATTTTTTTAGAAAAAAAAAATCCAAAAAATCTCTTTCCATTTGGTATGGGAGGACATTACAATATAAAAGGTTACGATTTAATTGCGAACTATGTATTTACTAAAATAAATTAATAAAAAGTTAGTAATATTTTTCATTCAAATACGAAATAATTTTTTTAGGCAGAAGAAATAGGAAAAGTAATTTAAATTTATTTAGAGATAATGGATATCTTAATATGTCAAATAATAAATCTTTATTTTTATTTTTTAAAATATTTTTAACTATCTTTAAATATAGTAAATAAACTTCATAATATTTTTTATAGATTATATAAGGTTTTATGTCTTTTACTACTTCATACCAAGATTTGTACTCTTCATAAAACATTCCTCTATTATTACTTAAAAAGTTTTGAGAATGAAATCTTATATATGCTTGAGGCTTATTTATAGAAAAACCTTTATACTTTGCTGCAAGCCTCATCACAAATTCAAAGTCACCTATGATATTAAAATTTTCATTAAACTTTTTTTCATTGATGAGAACTTGTTTTTTTATCATCAAACAACTGATTTTAACTAAATATTTTTTAGATAGAAAGTCGAAAATATTTCCAGAGGGAATAATGGTTTTTGTAAAAACTTTCTTTTTTTTTTTTCTTTGAAAATAGTGATAGCAATTTGAAAAAGAGAATATATGATCTTCTTTTTCATTAAACATTTTAATTCTATTAGATAAATAATCTTCTACCCACCAATCATCAGTATCTAAAAATGCTATATAATCGCCTGATGTTTTCTCAATAGCTAAATTTCTTGCCTCATAAAGAGTTGTATGTGTGTCTGACTCAAAATATTTGAATCTAGCATCATCAATAAAATTTAAAAAAATTTCTTTACTATTATCTTGAGATTTGTTGTCCCAAAAAATTAGTTCATAATTTCTATATGATTGTTTTTTAATGCTATCTAAACAATTTTTTAGATATTTGGCTCCATTATAACAATTAACAATAATACTTACTTTTTTTTCATCTAGTTTCATTTTGCTTATAATAATTAATTGTTTTTTCTATCCCCCTATTGAAGCTTATCTTTGGTGTCCAACCTAATAATTTTTTTGCTTTTGTTATTTTTGGATAAAGTTTGAGAATTTCGTCTTTTCTCAAAGGAATTTTTCCATATAGTGGTCTTCCCCCCTTTATTTTTTTTTTTATCAATTCAATTACCTTTTTAACATTTTTAGGTTTTCCAGTTCCAACATTAAAAATTTCACCTCTAATTTTTTTATTGATTATCTTTTTAATCAAGTCATTAAAATCAGATATATAAATGAAATCTCTTGATTGTGTACCTTCAGAACAATCAAAGCTTTTATTTTTTAAACAAGAGATAATAGTTTGTGGAATTAATCTATCTTTGGTTTGTCTTGGTCCATAAAGAATATATGGTCTTAAAATTACAAATGGAAAATTTTTTTTTTATTTAACTCTAGTATAAATCTAGAAATTTTATATTTTGCATTACCATAGTCAGAAAAGGTATTCATCTTTTTTAAAAATTTTGGTTCTTTGTGAGGTGATTTAATTCTTCCGTATTCAATACTGCTTCCAATTTGAATAAACTGTTGAATATTCTTATCTTTGAAGAAATTGATTAAGTTTTTTGCACCTTTGTAGTGAACATCATAAACTTTCTTTTTATTTTTATGATCTACATAGCCTGATAAGTTAATTACAATATCATACTCATTTTTAATTTTTTTTTTAAGATCTTTAATTTTCGAAACATCTAATTTAATAAGAGATATATTTTTTTTTTTAATTTTAAGATTACTATTTTTAGAAATAGCAGTTAAATCATATTTATATTTACTTAGAAAATACAAAAGATTTGATCCTACAAATCCTGTTGCTCCTACAATTAAAATTGATAATTTTTTAGATAAATTTTTTTTTTTTAAATATTTTCTCAAGAATTTCCTTATCTCTTTTTGTATCCATACATTGCCATATACCTTCGTGTTTATATGCTAACAATTGTTTTTGATTTGATGCTTTAATCAACGGCTCTCTCTCGAAAAATGTATTACTTGATTTTATATAATTTAATAATTTTGGGTTAATAACAAAAAAACCTCCATTGATCCATCCCTCATCTATTTTAGATTTTTCTTTAAAATATGTTACAAACTTATCCTTAATTTTTATAGCACCAAATCTAGCTGGTGGTCGAACAGCAGTTAGGGTAGCTAATTTTTTATTCTTTTTATGAAATTTTAATAATTTTTTTAAATTTATATTTGCTAATCCATCTCCATAAGTCATAAAAAAATCTTCATCACCTAAAAACTTCTTAAGTTTTTTCAATCTACCACCAGTCATAGTGTTTAATCCTGTATCAACTAAATTAATTTTACAATTTTTGATTTTTTTATTTTTGAAGTACTGTCGTATCACATTACCTTTATAACCAAGAGCAATGTAAAAATCATTAAATCCATGTTTTGCATACCAATTTATTATATGAAGTAATATTGGTTTATTTGATATTTTAACCATAGGTTTGGGTATTATTTTAGTGTACTCTGATAACCTAGTACCATATCCCCCAGCTAAAATAACAACTTTCATTTTATTTTTTTCTTTTTTATTAAAAGTTTTTGATAATATTTAATTTGCTCAAGTGAAAAATTATACATATTAATTTTATTTGAATAATAATTTTTATACCAATCTATAGTCATTTTTGAAACTTGATTAAAATTCAATATAGTTTCCCAATTTAAAATTTTTTTTGATTTATTTGAATTTAATTTTAATAAATTTGACTCAAAAATTTTTTTATACTTGTTCTTATCTTTTTTCCAATCAACATTTTTCCAAAACTTTTTCATTATTTTAACTAATGAAATTACATTTTTATTTACTTTACTACTTGGGCCAAAATTAAAAGCCTCACCGTGTAGATCTTTTTTTTTATTTAATTCAATAGCTAAAAATAAATACCCAGATAGTGCCTCTAAAACATGTTGCCAGGGTCTTGTAGAATATGGATTTCTTAAAACAACCTTTTTTTTTAATGCCCAAGATTTTACACAGTCAGGTATTAATCTATCTTGAGACCAATCTCCGCCTCCTATTACATTGCCGGCTCTAGCAATTGCAATTTTTATATTATCTTTTTTATTGAAAAAAATATTTGAATAGCAATGCAATACCATTTCAGCAGCACCTTTTGATGCACTATATGGATCTTTACCACCCAACAAATCCTCTTCTTTATATCCTCTACTAATTTCTAAATTTTTATAGCTTTTATCACTTGTAATTATTATAGCAGTACATTTTGTTTTTAATTTTCTTAAAGATTGAAGTAAATTTAAAGTACCTATTGTATTACTTTGAAAGGTACTTATTGGATCAACATATGATTTACCTACTAATGCTTGCGCTGCTAAATGAAAAACAAAGTCTGGTTTATAATATTTAATAACTTTTTCTATTTTATTTAAATTTGAAATATCAATATTCAAACTTTTAATTTTTAATTTTGATTTTAATAATTTAAAGTGATTAGGATTTGTTGAATATGCATTAGAAATTCCTAATACGTTTGCGCCTAAGTGATATAGCCATAACGCAAGCCAACTTCCTTTAAAGCCTGAATGACCTGTAATTATTATTTTTTTTCCTTTAAAAATTTTTAAATTATGCATTTATTTATTTGAAGCAAAATTTTTATTTTTTTCCCAATTATAGTTCTTAACAGGAATTTTCCAATTTTTTCCATATAAATAAATTAAATAATTTACACAATAATAGGGTATCTTTATTTGTAAACCTTCAATATTCAAAATTTTAAATGATTTAAAAAGTTTAGTTGGAACAGTATAACCACCTTTTTTATAAAAAATATTTTTTACTATCAAAAATTCTTTTAATTTGAAAAATAAATTTTTAAGAAAAAAAAATTTGTTAATAAACATATTATAATTACCTTTATAATTTCCTGCTAAAGATAAAACATATATTAATCTCATTAAAATATTTCTGTGAACATAATATTTTGAAATGCACATATTCTTGTCATCACATAATTCATGAATATTAAAATCTACATCTCGTCCACC
>MDSV01186784.1_pt1 | contig 26921 bp, 28 predicted proteins | sample 810851 | NCBI WGS metagenome assembly MDSV01 (sample SAMN05326640, study PRJNA326480) | marine metagenome | isolation source: seawater | place: Atlantic Ocean: North East | collected 2012
TGGAAACTATTTTAAAGTACCTGAAAATCATAAGGAATTAATATGAGTATTGAAGAAAAATTAAAAGAACAAATTAATGAAAATGATATTCTTATTTATATGAAGGGAACACCTTATGAGCCAAGATGTGGTTTTTCTGCAAAAACTATCCAAATATTAATAGAATGCGATTCAAAATTTTCATATGTTGATGTATTAGAAAATAACGATGTAAGAGAAGCATTACCTAAAGTGTCTGATTGGCCTACATTCCCTCAAGTATTTATTAAAGGTGAGTTGATCGGAGGTGCTGATATTATTTCTCAAATGCATGAGACAGGTGAACTTAAAAATTTAATTGATACAGTTGAATCTTAATTATCATAACTATTAATTATTGAACAAAATACTTCTGCTGTGACTTGTGTATCATATGCTGCAGAGTGGGCTTGATCATTATCATAATCAATATCTAATTCTTTACATATTCTTGCAAGCACTGTTTGCCCTGTAGCTAAAACTCCTAAAGATACAGTATCAATGACTGAAAATTTATGAAAAGGTGTTTTTTTAATATTATTTCTTTTTAAAGCTGCATCCAGGAATGAGTTATCAAAGTGAGCATTGTGTCCAACCAGTATAGCTCTTGAACATTCGTATTTACTTTTTATATTATTAATTATTTTAAATAAATCTTTTAGTGCATCTTTTTCATTAGAAGCATTCCTCAATGGATGATCTAATTTAATATTTGTAAATTCAAGTGATTCTTGTTCCACTATTGATCCTTCAAAAGGTTCTATATGATGCCTGAATGTATCACCCGGATGATATTTATTATTTTTTTCTTCTATAAGAGTAATTGCAATTTCTAAAATTGCATTTTTCTCTGGATCAAAACCACCAGTTTCTATATCTACAACTACTGGTAGATACTTTCTGAACCTATTTTTTAACACCAAGTTTTTCTTGTAATTTTGAATTAGAGGTTGTGTAACCAAATGGTACTCTTTCTCCAGGATGAATTCTTTTATATGCTTCTTGAACTGCTAATGTTGTTTCATGAAATCCAGATAATATTAAATCAAGTTTTCCCGGATAATTGTTAATATCACCTACAGCAAATATACCTTTCTTAGATGTTTGAAAATTTTCAGTATTAACATTTATTTTTTTTTCGTTTAATTCAATTTCCCAATCTAATATCGGACCTAATTTTTTATTAAGACCAAAAAGAAATAACAATTCATCTGCTTCAAAAGATTCAATATCGTTAGTTTCAAAATTTTTTAATGTTATAGAATTTACTTTTTTATCGCCTATTATTGTGTCTATTAAATATGGAGTAAGTAATTGTATTTTTTTTTCTTTAACTAAATTTCGCATTAGTTCCTCAGTATGTTTTGCGCCTCTAAACGCATCTCTTCTATGAACTAACGTTACTGATTTTGCTATTTTTGATAATTCAACACTCCAATCTAGAGCTGAGTCTCCACCTCCGAAAATAAAAATTTTTTTATCCTTATAATTTTCTATAGATCTAACTGCATACTCAACTCCATTTGAAAGAAATTTATCAGGATCTTCTATATTTGGTGGTCTTCTAGGCTCAAATGATCCTGCACCAGCTGCTATAAATATATTTTTAGAAATTAATTCATTATCTTCAGTTGTTTTTATTTTCCAATAATTATCATTTTCATAAGATATTTTTTCAATAGAATCAACCCTTTCAGAAAGATACATTTCATAATTAAATGGCTTTATTTGTTTAAGAAGGGCATTAACATGATCTTGGCCTGTTTGCATAGGCACACCTGGAATATCATATATTGGTTTTTCAGGATAAAGTTCGGCACATTGTCCTCCTGGTTTGTCAAGATTATCAATAAGTACGCAATTTAACCCAAGTAATCCTGCCTCAAAAACTGTAAAAAGCCCTACAGGCCCAGCTCCAATTATTATTATGTCAGTTTTTTTCATTATTTTACTTTCATTCCTGGTTCTGCACCTTCATCAGGTGATATTAGATAAATTCCATTATCATTGCTAGAAGCAAGAACCATACCTTCTGATAGGCCAAATTTCATTTGTCTTGGTTGTAAGTTATTAACTAAGACAACATGTTTATTCGTAAGTTCTTCAGGCTTATAAGCACTCTTAATTCCTGCAAACACATTTCTTGTACCCAAATCACCTACATCTAAAGTGAGTTGAAGTAATTTATCAGCACCTTCTACATGGTCTGCTTTTACAATTTTAGCTACTCTTAGATCAACAGCTGAAAATTGATCAATATTTATTAAATTTACACTATCCATATCTTCTTCCTCAGAAATTATTATTTTTTCAAGTCTATTTAGCAATGGTTTATACTCATTTATTTCCTTAATTAATTTTTCATTAATATCATTAAATGAAACTCCTTTTATTTTTAAAAATTTAAATGCTTCATTTGTAATATTTGGTATTATTGGATGAAGGTATATTGACAATATATAAAAGGCATTTATAGCAGTTGAACTTACATCAACAGCCTCATCTAAATTTTTTTTCCATGGAGCTTCTTCATTAATATATTTATTTACATCATCAGCTAAATCCATAATTATTCTTACTAATTTTGAATACTCTTTTGATTCAAATAAAGCAATAATCTCATCTTTCTTAGATGCTAGATTAGCAATAATATTTTTATTAATATTTGAAGATAAGACATTTTTATTTTTATTTAAAAATGATGCGGATCTAGAAGCAATATTTAAATATTTTCCTACTAAGTCAGAATTTATTCTTTGAATATAATCATCAAAATTTAAATCAATATCTTCAACTTTATTATTTAACTTTGCTGCAAAGTAGTATCTTAATGTTTCTGGATTGGTAATATCCGCAAACCCTCTTGCTAATATACCTGTCCCTTTAGATTTAGACATTTTTTCACCATTTATAGTCAAAAAACCATGTACATTTATTCCATTTGGTAGCTTAAAGTTTGCAGAGCTTAAAAGAGCTGGCCAAAATAAACCATGGAAATAGGCAATATCTTTTCCTATAAAATGATAAATTTCATATTCTGAATTATTTGACCATAAATCATCCATATTTAAATTATTTTTATCAGCCCAGTTAGATATTGATGCTATATAACCAATTGGTGCATCAACCCAGACATAGAAATATTTATTATTCTCACCAGGTATTTCAAATCCAAAATAGGGTGCATCTCTTGAAATATCCCATTTTTTTAAATCATCACTGAGCCATTCTTTTAATTTATTTTTTATAGAATCTTGTAAATCAACATTTTTTATAAAATCTTTTAGTGTTTGAATTTTTTTAGGTAAATCAAAAAATATATGTTCACTATTTTTTTTAATAGGTATTGTATTTGAAAGAATTGAGATAGGGTCTTTCAAATCTAAAACATCGTAAGAGGCACCACATATCCCACAATTGTCACCATGTTGATCTTCTGCATCACATTTTGGACATGTTCCTTTTATCAATCTGTCAGAAAGAAACATTTTTTCTTTCTCATCATAATATTGTTCTACGTTTGATTTAGATATTAAATCATTTTCTTTAGCACACTGATATATGTATTCTGAATATTTTTTATTTTCATCACTATGGGTTGAGTAAAAATTTGCAAAATTTATATCATAAAGTTCATATGTAGATTTATGATCTTTATATATATCTTCAATCAATTTCTCTGGTTTAATCCCCATTTCACTTGCTTTTAACATCACAGGTGTTCCATGAGTATCATCAGCGCAGAAAAATAAACATTCATTACCATTAAGATTTTGAAATCTTGTCCAAATATCAGTTTGAACCGCCTCTAGTATATGACCTAAATGCAAGGGTGCATTTGCATACGGTAGTGCTTGTGTAACAAGTATTTTTCTTTTATTTTTTTTAGAATTGTTCATTTATTAACTGTATTATATGTGAAAATATTACTTAATATGTCTATAAAAAAAATAATTGCATTTGGATCTGCAAAAGGTGGGGTTGGAAAAAGTTCAATAACTGCATCAATTGCTTTAAGTCTTTCAAAGCATAAAAGAGTAGGAATATTAGATGCAGATATATATGGCCCAAATCAAAACATATTATTCAACATTAGTTCAAAAAATAAAATAACCAATAATTTAATACAACCCGCAGAGGTTAAAAATATTAAAGTCATATCTATGGGTAATATTTTAAATTATGATGAGGCTGCTATTTGGAGAGGGCCAATGCTTAGCGGGGCAATAAAGAAGCTTATTCATAAAAGCAATTGGGGTAAACTAGACTATCTATTAATTGATATGCCTCCAGGAACTGGTGATCCATATTTAACTATTTTTAAAGAACTAGATGTTAATGAATTTATCCTAATATCCACCCCAAATGGGCTAGCAATATCAGATAGTCAAAAAACAATATCTTTATTAAAAAAGTTAAATGTTAATATCTTAGGATATATTCATAACAATATATTTAATAACAATGACTTTAATATGGATTTCTTTAATATAAATGACATTAAGCACTTAGGCACTTATATATTTGATAAAAATCTTCATAATTTTAATTGTGAATATTATTCCAAGGTTTCTAATCAGATATCAAAAATCATTTTGTCAGATGTATAATTAGTTGTGAAAATTTTAAATTTTTTTTTACTTCTTATATTCATAGGTCATGTTTATTCAGATCAGGTTAATGACCCATTTGAGAAATTTAATAGAAAAACATTTGAACTTAATGAAAGAGTTGATGAAAAAATTTTAAAACCTATTGCAGAGACATATTCAAAATTTCCACCAAATCTTAAAAAAGGAGTATCTAACTTTTTTAATAATCTAGAAGATGTTGAAACTTCAATTAATCAATTCTTACAAGGCAAACCAAAGAAATCTTTAAACGATATTTCAAGATTTCTTATAAATTCAACTATTGGCTTTGCAGGCTTTATTGATGTTGCATCAAAGATTGGTTTTGAAAGGCATGAAGAAGATTTTGGTCAAACTCTTGCTATTTGGGGAGTAGGACAAGGACCATACATTATGTTGCCTGGTTTAGGCCCTTCAACATTAAGAGACACCTTAAGTAGACCTGTTTCATCATTTACATCAGTAACTTTTCATATGACTGATGCAGATGTAAACATAAGTTTAAAAACTATAGATGCAATAGAAACTAGAGAAAGACTTTTAGATGTTGAATCTTTATTATCTGGTGATAAATATTCGTTTGTTAAAGACGCATATATACAGTCAACAAATTATGAAATTAAAGATGGAATTGATGTTCAAGATGATTTTATAGATGATATGGATGATTTTCTAATAGACTAAAAGCTCTTCTAATTCTTTTTTATGATCATTTAAGTTATTATTTTTTATGATTTCCAATATTTTAATTCTAAAAGATTTAGCATTTTTATCACCTTTAGACAAACCAAATAAATGTTTCATCATTCTACTAAGGTTATGACCGTTCTTGACTTGTTTTTCAACATATTCCATATATAGATTAAGAATTTCTTTTTTAGATATAACCTGAGTATCCATTTTATAAAATCTTGGTTCAATATCTTTTAATATAAATGGATTATCATATGCAGCTCTTCCAATCATTACACCATCAACTTTCGTTAAGTGTTTTGATGATTCATCAATACTCTTAATGCCACCATTTATTATTATTTCTAAATCAGGAAAATCATTTTTAAGCCTATAAACATAATTATATTTTAATGGTGGTATATTTCTATTTTGACGCGGACTAAGTCCTTTTAAGATACCATTCCTCGCATGTATTATAAAAACCTTTATACCTGATTGTTTTACATCTGAAACAAAATCATACAAGAATCTATAATTATTATGGTTATCAACTCCTAACCTACATTTAATTGAAATAGGTATATTTACAGCATTTTGCATATTGCTTAAACAATCTGCCACTAATTTAGGTTCAAGCATCAAACATGCACCAAATTTACCTTTTTGTACTCTATCTGAAGGACAACCAACATTTAAATTTATTTCATCATATCCATATTGCTCACATTTTTTTGAACATTCAATAAGATCTGAAATATTTGATCCACCTAATTGCACACCTACTGGATGTTCTTCATTATTAAAGTCTAGTTGATCAAAGCATTTTCCATATATCAATGAGCCAGTTGCAATCATCTCTGTATATAAAAAAACTTTTTTTGAAATTAGACGAAGTAGGTATCTATCATGCATATCAGTGTATTGCATCATCGGGGCGACACAAAATTTATGATCTAATTTCTTCATTAAAGAAATATATTAATACTGATATATCCTACAATTGACAAAACTATAGTATAAGGAAGGGCCATATATACCATTCTCAGATAAGATAAGTTTATTAATGGTGCCAAAGATGAAGTTAAAAGAAATAAGAAAGCTGCTTGGCCATTTGGTGTAGCAATACTTGGAATATTAGTACCAGTATTGATTGCTATTGCAAGGTTATTAAATTGAGTTTCTGTAATAACTCCATTATCAAAAGCACTTTTAACTTCATTAATATAGATTGTTGCTACAAAAACATTATCACTTATGGCCGATAGAAAGCCATTAGCAACAAAAAACAATGAAGGTTGAGTTGATGGATCTTGTGCTAATACAAAGTCAATTACTGGTGTGAAAAGATGCTGATCATGAATTACGCTAACAATTGCAAAAAATACTGCAAGCAAGGCTGTAAATGGCAAAGCCTCATGAAAAGCTTCACCTAATTTATGTTCTTCCGTAATACCTTTAAATGCTGTTAGTAAAATTATTACACTTAATCCTATAAGTCCTACAGCAGCTAAATGTAATGCAAGTGCAAGAACTAGAAAAATTGCTACTAAACATTCAACAATAAGCTCTGCTTTATCTTTTGCTGTTAAATTTTCATTTCTATAAACAGAGTAGTCATTAAATATCTCTCTTATACTTGGGGGTAATTGATTGCCAAATCCAGCTATAGAAAATTTTTCAATTATCAAGCATGTAAAAATACCAGCAACAAAAACTGGCATTGTTATAGGGGCCATTCTTAAAAAAAATTCTATGAACTCCCACCCAGCAATTGTTGCAATTAATAAATTTTGAGGTTCTCCCACTAATGTACATACACCTCCAAGAGCTGTTCCAACCGCACCATGCATAACCAGATCTCTTAAAAATGCCTTAAATTCTTCAAGCTCGTTTAACTTCAACTCACCTAGCAAAGAGTTATTTTGAAAATCATGTGACTCATCATTAAATGAACTTCCAGCAGCAACAGTATGATAAATTCTATAGAACCCAATAGTTACTCCAATTAAAACTGCTGTTACTGTTAATGCATCTAAGAATGCAGATAGAACTGCAGCAGAAATACAAAATAAAAGTGATAATAAAGTCTTAGATCTAACGTTTAATAATAGTTTTGTAAAAATGGTTAGCATTAAATTTTTCATAAAATATATTCCAGCAACCATAAAAACTAGCAGTAAAATTACTTCCAAATTATTTTCTATTTCATGAAAAACTGATTTAGTTGAAGTCAAACCCATTATTATTGCTTCTAGAGCAAGCAAACCACCTGGCTGAAGAGGATAACACTTTAAGGCTAATGCTAATGTAAAGATAAATTCTAGTAAAAAGACCCAACCAATAATAAAATTACCATTTAATCCTGCTAAATTCAGAATAAACAATAAAATAGGATTAATAATAAGAAAGCCTATTATGATAGACTTGTACCAGCCTGGAGCATTACCAAGAAATAACTTTTGTAATTCACTTAACATAAAGGGTATTTTAAACTTAAAACTTATTTAATTATGCATTTTAAGAGATTTTTAGATATAAATGTTGAAGAAAACAATATTTTAATTGTTTTTAAAAATAACAAACTAATTTATGAATCTGAATTAAAAACTTTTTTGCTTGAAAGCAAGTTTTTAAATATTGATATAGATACTAGTGATGTAATTGGAATAGCTGAAGGAGATAAAAAGATTTATGCTGTTGATATATCTAATACAAATACCGATATTAATATTGCATATAATTCTTTAGTAGAATATGACATAAGACATTTACTAGCAATATCTAAACCAGAGGATATAGTTCTTATAGGTAGGGCTAATCAACTTTTGCATTGGATAAGAAGCAATAAATATTCAGGTTATACTGGCGAATTAAATAAATTTGATAAAAACGAAGAAACTCTTTACTGTCCATCTTCATCATCAATGATTTATCCAACAATATCTCCATGTGTATTAGCGATGATTACTAAAGGTGACGAGATTTTACTAGCTAGAAATACTTTATTTCCTAAAGGGTTATATAGTGTATTAGCTGGCTTTGTTGAAGTTTCAGAGTCTGCTGAAGAGACTGTAGAAAGAGAAATACTAGAAGAAGTAAATATTAAAGTTAAAAATATAAAATACTTTGGAAGTCAACCCTGGCCATTCCCATCTCAATTAATGTTGGGATTTTCATGTGAATATGAGTCAGGAGAAATTAAAGTAGATAAAAAAGAAATTGCAGAAGCTAATTGGTATAAATTTAATAATCTTCCTTTTGTTCCTCCAGAAACTAGTTTATCAGGAAAGTTAATTAGTTCTTTTGTCTTGGGTCATTCTTAGCTCTTAATGGAATTTCTTTTTTAATTTTTTTCTCTTTGACTATTTCCTTAATAGGAGATTCTTTTTTATTTTGTAAACTTTTAGTTGGTTTATTAGTTGGTTTATTAGTTGGTTTAATAATATCTTTATTTTTACTTATTTTATTATCTTTAACCATAGGTTTTTTATTGATAGGTTTTTTCTTATTTGGAATATTTTGAGTTTTAGAACTTTTAGAACTCTTAATATTTTTATTTTGGTATTTTTTATTATTACTAGTTCTTTTATTATTTTTAAATGTTTTTTTATTCCTATTACCTTTTCTTATTGTTTTTTTAATAGCAGGTTCTTTATCTTCCATTCCGGTTAATGATTTAAGCCACTTTACTAGACCTGCTTTATTTCTCTTTGGCATTTTTGGTGGCCTAACTCCATTCACTAGAGGCTTCATATTTTTTGATTTTTGATTATTATCTCTCCATTCAGTATCAGGTTCCGGACTATCTGGAGTTAACTCATACGAACTAGTATTTTTAACATCTGAAGCCTTTACTCTAATAACTTTATAATATGGACGAGACTTATAAGGATCAGCTACTACTAAGACTTTAATTTTATTTGTTTTTTCTATATTAATAATTTCATATCTTTTTTCATTTAAAAGATAGCTGGCAACATCAGCAGGGACATATACATGAATTTCTCCCGTATTATCTTTAACTGCATCCTCACCAATTATTCTTAATATTGATTGTCCTAAAGATCTAGGACCTCTAACCAAAACATGTTCTATGTCATATGACTCATTTAAGGAAGGTCTCAATCTTTGTCTTGAGACCTCTAAAAGACCAAATCTTGAAATATTTGATAATTGCACTCTTGCACGATCAGAGTAGACAGCTTTTCTAAATGCCGTTTCTACTTTATTTTGATTTTCCTCATTTAACATATCAATAAAATCAATTACAACTAGTCCCCCAACATCTCTTAATCTTAATTGTCTAGCTATTTCAGATGCTGCTTCAATATTTGTTTTAAATGCTGTTTCTTCAATATCTTTTCCTTTTGTTGATCTTGCAGAATTAACATCAATTGCTGTCATTGCTTCTGTAGGATCAATAACTATTGAACCTCCAGAGTTTAAAGATATTTCCCTTTGAAATGCTAATTCAATTTGAGATTCAATTTGGTATCTATTAAATAGAGGAATTTCTTCATTATAATATTTAACTTTATCTGCATGATCAGGAATAACAGCTTCTATAAATTCTCTTGCTTCGGTAAATGTTTCTTTATCATCAATGAGTATTTCTTCTATATCATCTTTAAAGTAGTCTCTTACAACTCTAACTATAAGTTTGTCATCTCTAAAAATTAGTGACGGAGATTTTGCATTTGGCATCATATTGTTTATTTCTTCCCATAATGCCAACAAGTATGCTAAATCTAGACTTAGTTCCTCAACACTTCTTCCAAGGCCATTTGTTCTAACAATTGCACTCATGTTGTCTGGAACATTTATTTTTTTTAAGATATCTTTAATTTGATCTCTTTCATCACCACTTATTCTTCTTGAAATACCTCCTGATTTTTTAGAATTAGGTATTAATACTAAAAATCTACCTGCAAGACCAACCTGAGAGGTGAGTGCGGCTCCTTTTGAGCCTCTTTCTTCTTTTGAGACTTGTACTATTATTTCTTGACCTTCTTCTAGCGTACATATGAACTTACCTTTCTTATCTTTTTTATAATAATCACTTGATAGATCTTTCAATGGAAGAAATCCATGTCTTTCAGATCCAAAATCTACAAACGCAGCATCCAGACTAGATTCTATCCTAGAAACAGTTGCCTTGAATATACTTCCTTTTAACAAGGTTTTTTCAGATGACTCAGTATCAAAATCATATAATTTGGCTCCATCAACTAATGCAACACGGAGTTCATCACCATATGATGAGTTTATAAGTATTCTTTTCATTTTATTCTCCCTAATATTAGGAAGATAATTCAGCAGTATGCTTTATAAGCTTCTATCAGTAAGTCTTATATGTCTTTGCTTACATGATTAACTCTTTTAAGAGTTGTTTAAATAACTGTTGTATTTATCTTTCTTTTAATTTTTGCTAGGAATCCCTAGTTATTTAGCTATATATCCTATAGATTTGTAGGATGACTGTCAAAAAAATAATAATAGATGAGGATAACTCAGGGCGTCGTTTAGATAATTATTTAATATCTGTTTATAAATCTCTACCCAAAAGCAAAATTTACAGCATTATTAGGAAAGGAGAAGTAAGAATTAATTCTTCTAGAGCTAAACCTAGTTACAAGTTAAATATCAATGATAAGGTAAGAATTCCTCCAAATATTAGTTTAGAACAACCTCCAAAAAAATCTATTGATCAAGAAATTATTGATAATCATACGAATGATATTTTATATCAAGATTCTGACTATATAATTATTAATAAAAAAAGAGGAATTGCTGTTCATGGTGGAAGTAAAAACATAGTTGGATTAATAGATATATATCGAGATAAGTTTGGAGAAAACATTGATCTATGTCACAGAATTGATAAAGATACGACAGGTTGCTTGGTTTTTGGTCAAAATAAACAAGCAGTTAAATTTTTTAATAATTTATTAATAAACAATAAAATTAAAAAAACTTATACTGCAATTTTAAAAGGAAAATTACAAAAAAATATTACAGTTGATAAACCAATATATAAAAAAGATTCTTCAAAATCTAAAAAATCAATTTCAAAGTTTATAAAATTAAGTTATTTAAAAAATGCAACTTTAACTGAGATAGAAATTTCTACTGGAAGAAGTCATCAAATCAGAATACATGCTTCATTAATTAAACATCCTATTTTATTTGATAATAAATATGGTGATTATAAATTTAATAATAGTTTTGATAATAAAATAAAAAAATATATTGCATTACATTCAACATCTATTTGTTTTAAAAATAGTAGATCAAAATTAATTGATATCAGATGTGGCCCACCCATAGAGTTTAATAACTTAATTAAATTTCTTAATTAGTAATTACTGTTATTTTAAGCAGAATTTTGATAGGATACGTTTTTTTAATGGTTTAGTATGGCAGTACAAAAAAGTAAAGTAACAAGATCTAGAAGAGGGCAAAGGCGTTCTCATGATTCTTTAGTTGCTAAAACATTATCAGTAGATCCTGTCTCAGGTGAAAAACATCTTAGACATCAAATGACAAAAGATGGTTTTTACAAAGGAAGATTAATCAAAGATTTACGTAAACCTATCAAAGAAGAGCAAGAAGAAGTAATATCATAGTTATGCCTAGGCATATTACTTTTGTTTTTCCAGGCCAAGGATCTCAATCACTTGGGATGCTAGATTCTTTACCCGAAAACTTAGTTTCTAAGTATAAAGATGAGATTGTAGAAACATTAGATTTTGATCTTATAGACATTATTAAGAATGGTGATGCTGAAGAACTTAATAAAACCTCAATCACTCAACCAGCCATTTTATTAACATCTTTTTTATATTATGAGCATATTTCTAATCTTTTAAATATTAAGCCTAATTTATTATGCGGTCATTCTCTTGGTGAATACTCAGCACTTTTAGTTGGTGGCTCTTTAAGTTTTAGAGACGCATTATTGTTAGTACATAAAAGAGGATTATTAATGGAAAAATCTGAAAAAGGCTTGATGTATGCAATCTTAAATACAAATTTAAGTATTATTATGGATGTATGTAATACGGTTGCTAAAGAAACAAATCTGATTGTATCGCCTGCAAATATAAATACACCAAATCAAGTTGTAGTTTCAGGTAATGTTGAAGCTGTAAAACTAGTTCTTAAATATTTAAAAGAGAAAGGGTTTAGAAAAAATATAAAGTTAAATGTTAAAGTTCCATCACATTGTCATTTAATGAATAATCCAGCAGCTAAATTTAAAAAACTTTTAGATAAGCTATCACTAGAGCTTCCTCAATATGATGTTATTCACAATAAAAATGCACAAATCTCGACATCAATTAATGATCTTAAAACAAATTTAGTAGAACAACTAACGCATCCTGTTATGTGGGTAAATATTATGAAATATATAAAAAATTTTAATGGTATTATTATTGAATGTGGACCCGGCAGTGTTTTATCAGGGCTAGCATATGGAAATGGCATAAATAAAAATGTTTATTCAACTTCATCAAATAAATTTTTAGAAGATATTAAAAAAGACATATGAAAAAAGGTATTGTATTTATTTCAGGGGCGTCAAGAGGGATAGGTAAAAATATTGCAAATTATTTTGCAGAAAAAGATTATATGGTGGTTGGCACTTCCAGGAATACTTTTAAATTTAAAAATAAATCAAAGAATTTATTGCCTATTAAGTTAGATATAACATCAAGAGAAGATATTAAAATTTGTTTTGAATCACTTCAGAAAGATAATTTACTACCAAATATTCTCATAAATAATGCAGGTATTACAGCTGATCAATTATTTTTAAGAATGAAAGATGATGATTGGGACAATGTTATTGCTACTAATCTTACTGGAACATTCAATTTAACAAAAGTTTTTATAAAAAATATGATAAAAAATAAAAATGGAAGAATTATAAATATTTCGTCAATATCAGGTCTTATGGGAAACCCTGGACAAGTTAATTATTCATCATCTAAATCAGCGTTAAGTGGCTTTACAAAATCTTTAGCCAAAGAGGTTGGTTCAAGAAATATTACAGTTAATTGTATAGCTCCAGGTTATATAAACACTGATATGACATCTTATTTAGATGAAAACACAAAAAATGAAATAATAAACAAAATACCATTAAATAGATTTGGAGATCCTTCAGATATTTCTAAACTAGCTATGTTTCTAGCATCAAATGAAGCTTCTTATATTACTGGCCAAACTATAACAATAGATGGCGGATTAATAATGTATTAAAATAGTTACAAGATTGAACTATTAGTTGTAAAATGTGTCAAATTTCAATATAGGGTGGTTTAAATATGAGCATTGAAGAAAGAGTTAAAAAAATTGTTAGTGATCAACTTGGAAAAGCAGCAGATGAAATTCAAAGTGACTCATCTTTTGTAGATGATCTGGGCGCAGATTCTTTAGATACTGTAGAGCTAGTTATGGCCTTAGAAGAAGAATTTGATATTGAAATAGCTGATGAAGATGCAGAAAAAATTTCTACAGTTAACGAAGCGGTAGAATATATCAATTCAAATTCATAAATTTTTTTTAATAAAACATAATTTAAATGTATAAAATAACTATTGTTATTTAATACATTTTTTTATGATATATATGAAATTAATTTTATTTGTACTTTTAATTTTATCTTCTTTTTTTGGCCCTTATTATGGTTACTTAAATCATATTCCTTCCACCTCAGAGAAAGTTTTGAATGTTACTTATGGCGAAAGCATCAATAAGACAATTTCTAAAATATCAAATCTAAATTCTATCAATAAAGTTTTTATAAAAATTTATTTAAGTTCTAAAAATATTACTAAGTTTCAAGCCGGTGAATATGAAATTATAGGTAAAACATTAAATGAAATTATTGATAATTTAAATATTGGTAAAACAATAACTCATAAATTAAAGATAAAAGAGGGTATGAACATTTATCAGATCAATGAACTATTAGATAATTCATATTTAATAAATGACTGCAATATGCTTAATTGTATTAAAACTAACTTTAATTTTAAAGAAGGTATTCTATATCCTGATACTTATTACTATAAAAGGGATATGCTTGCATCAAATATCCTTCAGGGCAGTCACAATAGATTAAAAAAATATTTAAATGAGATATTTATGAATAAAAATATATCAAATAATCTTAAGAAAGATGAAATTTTAATATTGGCATCAATTATTGAAAAAGAAGCGGGAAATGAAGCTGAGAAAATAAAAATATCTAGTGTTTTTTTAAGCAGACTTTCAATTAATATGAGACTTCAAGCTGACCCAACAATTATATATGGTTTATTACCAAATTTTGATGGAGATATTAAAAAATCTGATATTCTAGATAAAAATAATAAATATAATACATATATGATAAATGGGCTTCCACCAACACCAATATCAATTGTTTCAATAAATTCAATCAGTGCTGCCGCAAATGCAGAAATTGGAGAGTATTTATATTTTGTTGCAGACACTCCAAATTCTCATTATTTTTCAAAAACTTATCAAGAGCATCTGAATAAAATAAATCAATTAGGTTTAAATAAATGAAAATTATTTCTTTTGAAGGTATTGAGGGTGTAGGAAAGTCCACTCAGGTTAACTTATTAAAAAACTATTTAGAATCTAAGAATTATATAGTTGATATTTTTAGAGAACCAGGTTCTACACCAGCAGGTGAAAAAATTAGAGATATACTGTTAGATATAAATAATGATTTATCAAGAGAGACTGAGTTATTATTAATGTTTTCTTCAAGATCAGAACTTATAAATAAAAAAATTAAACATTCAAAATCTGATTTTTTATTATTGGATAGATACTTTGATGCATCAATGGCTTATCAAGGTTTTGGAAGAAACTTATCTAAGAGCTTTATAGAAGGATTAATATCATTTACTAATTGTCCAATACCTGATATTTCTTTTCTATTGGATGATAGTGTAGATTCAGGTTTTAAAAGAAAAAATCAAGATACAAAAGATAGGATAGAGTCTTCTAGTAAAAATTTTTTCAATAAAGTTAGAAATGGATATTTGACTATTGCTAAAAAAGAAAAAGATAGGTTTTTGATAATTAATGCTGCAGATAATATTGATAATATTCATAAAATAATTATTAAGCATATATTTAATTAATATGGATATATCAAATTTATATTGGATAGATAATATTTTTGATAATATTAATTTTAATACTCTGCCACATGGGATAATTATTAATGGGCCCAAAGGAACTGGTAAAGAGATTTTATCAAAAAAAATATCATCTTTATTAATTTTAGAAAATGATAATTTTAACTTTTCAGAATTAGAAAATCATCCAGATTATTTTCTTCTTAAAAAGGATAAAATTCTTATTAAACACATAACATTAAGAGAGGGCGATAATAAAGATGACATAGATGATGAGTTAGGTCGCAGAAATGTAAATCAGTTTTTATCATTAAAACCTGCAAATTCAAAGAATAAAGTAGCAGTAATACTGAATGCAGAAACTATGAATATTCAAAGCCAAAATGCTCTTTTAAAGTCATTAGAAGAACCTGCTGATAACACTTATATTATTATGACTGTTAATCGTCCAAAGTCATTGTTAGATACAATCTATAGTCGTTGTCAGCAAATAACTGTTCCAATTTTAAATGAAGATGATATGAATAAGTGGTTAGTACAAAATGGAATTTCTGATATAAATGCAAAAGAATTTCCAAGTTATATAACACCACTAAAGATATTAGATGATATAGAAAACAATCAACATCTTATCTTCAAAAAGTTTATAAATATATTAATTAATTTTTTTGATAACAAAGAGTCTCAAGAATCAACCATTAAAAAAATTAATGAGCTTGATATTGATTTAATCACTAAGGTTAATTATTTAATAGAATTTTTAAAGATAATATTAAAATCTAAAATTTTATCTGAAACGCTGAGTGGTATTTACATAAAGTTAAGCTCATGCCAATTTAATAAATTAAAAATTTCTAATCTTATAAGTGAATTAAATGAACTAAGATTTGATTATTTTAGAGTCCCTCAAATAAATCAAACACACGTAATAAATTATTTCATGAGTGAATTAAAGAATTCTATTAAGATATAGTAGTTCCTCCATCTACTACTATTGTTTGCCCATTAATATAGCTGCCAGCTTCTGATGCAAGCATTACAGCAACACCAGCAATTTCATCTGGTTCACCAATTCTTTGCATTGGGGTATTGGTAAGTACTGATTTTAAAATATCAGGATTTTCCCATAATGCTTTTGCAAAATCAGTCTTAATTAAGCCAGGAGCAATTGAGTTAGCTCTAATATTTTTATGTCCAAATTCTGCAGCAATATTTTTAACTATCATCACATCTGCAGCTTTGCTGATGTTGTATGCGCCTAATATTGGACTTCCTTTTATTGCCGCTATACTAGATATTATGATTATAGATCCATCTTTTCTTTCAATCATTTCTGGCAAAACAAGATTGCATAGAATTTGATTTGATTTAATATTGTTGTTCATTACTTTATCAAACTTTTCATTTGGCATATCAAGCATAGAACCCATAAAAGGATTTGTAGCTGCATTACAAATAAGGACATCAATTTTTCCAAACTTATCCCTAGTTTTAATTACAAGCTCGCTTAGTTGGTTTTCTTCACTAATACTAGCAGCAATTGGAAATGCAAGATCTTCATCAACATTTCTATTTATTTCATCTGCAGTTTTTTGACACATATCAAATTTACGACTTGATATTACTACGTTTGCACCATGCAATGCACAATGTTGAGCAATTGACTTTCCTATACCCCTAGAAGAACCAGTTATTAGTATAGATTTATTTTTTAGGTTAAATAATGACATTTTTTTATTATAATTAATTTATGAACAAAAAAGTTGAAATATATTCTAAATCTAATTGTACTTATTGTGATATGGCTATGAAGTTTTTTGACTCTAAAAATATATCCTACCAAGTTTATAAAGCTGATGATCCTATTGTATTTAGTGAAATGCTTAAGAGAAATCCAAATGCCAGAACTGTTCCTCAAATTTTTATAGATGATGAGTTAATTGGGGGTTATACTGACTTGATCAAAAATTTCTCAGAATAATATTATGGAACAGTTTAATAATTTCTTAATTCTTTTAGATAGTAACTTAAGTGGCTCTTGGTGGTTTCCAGCTTTATTAATAGGCACAGGTATATTTTTTACAGTTTATCTAGGTTTCCCTCAATTTAAATACTTTGTAAGTGCAATAAAGATTGTATCAGGCAAAAATAATTCTGAATCTGATGGTGAAACAACTGGATTTCAAGCACTTACAACAGCTATGTCTGGAGCAGTTGGTACTGGAAATATTGGAGGTGTAGCATTAGCAATTTGGACAGGTGGACCAGCAGCAATATTTTGGATGTGGATTACTGCTATTTTTGGAATGACAACAAAATTTGTAGAAGTAACATTAGGTCATAAATATAGAACAAAACTTAAAGATGGCAGTATATCAGGTGGCCCCATGTACTATATAGAAGAAGGTATGAATATGAAATGGGTAGCAGTCCTGTTTGCATTTTTTATGATGATTACTGCTATTGGTTCAGGAAATATGCCCCAAATAAACAATATAGCATTAGTAATGAATACCGAATTCTCCATACCTAAAATATTTACAGGAGTATTTTTAGGTATATTACTATGGATAATTATTATTGGTGGTATAAAAAGAATTGCTTCTGTTGCAAGTAAAATTATTCCAATAATGGGATTGATATACTTTGGAGGCGCTCTAATAATTCTTGTTGAAAACTATCAAAATATTATTCCATCTTTTAATGCTATTTTTGCTCAAGTTTTCACAGGATCTGCAGCAGTAGGTGGTTTTCTTGGTGCTAGTTTTGCAATGAGTTTAAAATATGGTGTAGCAAGAGGCCTTTATTCAAATGAGGCAGGTCAGGGATCATCACCTATTGCTCATGCATCATCTAAAAATAAATCTATTGATCAGGGCGTGGTCTCAATATTAGAACCATTTATAGATACTATTGTTGTTTGCAGCGTTACAGCATTAGTTATCTTATCAAGTGGTGTGTGGACCCAAAAATTTGATACTTCATTTTCTAAGACTGACATGATTGTTGTAGATGGTGTTTATAGTGATGAAAAAAACTTAGATGGAACCTATATACATCCTAATGATATAGATGAATTAACAAAATTTGTTCAAAATATTGATTCTGATGTTAAAGAATTTTCAGGTAATTTATACGTTGTTAACGGAAAGTTAATTGATAAAAATCATACAATACTCCATTCCAGGTCAATTGCGGAAGATGTTGTTATTACAGATAATGATACATCTAATCTATATTCCGGAACGTTAAATGTGTCAAATGGAAAAGTAAGTATGGGTGAAGTTGATATTCAGGGTAAGTCATTAGTTAGTTCTGCTGAGTTAACTGCAAAAGCCTTTTCACAGGGTATTCTCGGTCAGTATGGAGGAAAATTAGTTGCTATTGCTTTACTGCTATTTGCTTTTTCTACTTCAATTACATGGTGCTATTATGGTGACAGGTCAACAGCATATATTTTTGGCGAAAAAGGCGTAGTTTGGTATAGAAATTTTTATGTTCTATGTTTTATTTTAGCTGCAGTTATTGATACTACTGTTGTATGGAATATTGCTTATGTGGTAGTGGCGTTGGTTTCAATACCAAATTTGATTGCTATGTTTGTTTTAAGAAAAGAGATGAAAAAGTTATCAGATGATTTTAATATCACTTAACTCTTAATAGCGAGATAATTTCTAAATGGTCTGAATTTGGAAATTGATCAAATAGCTCTATATCATCAATATAATGGCTTGTAAGTCTCTTAATATCATTAATATATGTTTTAGGATTGCATGATATATAGATAATATTTTTAAATTTTTTAAGTATATTTAAAGTATTAAAATCTAAACCTGATCTTGGTGGATCAACAATGACATGAGAGAAGTCATAATCAGTTATTTTTATGTCACCCATTCTTCTAAATTTTTTACCTTCAAAAAGATGTGAAACTTCACTTGATGATAATCTTGAGTATGAAATATTATTAATATTATTTTCTATTAATGCTTTATTAAGACATTTAATTGATATCCTATTATTTTCAGTTGCAAGAATTTTAGTAAATACTTTTGATAAAGGAAGTGTGAATGTACCAACACCACAATAAAGCTCAAGTAAATCTTTTTGTTTATTTATAAGCGATATTACTTTGCTAATCATTTTAGGCAACATAAATTTATTTGGTTGAAAAAAACAATTATCTGTTTGATAGATTTTAATTTTATTATCAATAAAATTAGTTAAATAATTAGAATTTGTTGAATACAAAAAATTTTTAGATCTTAAAAGAATATTAATTTTTAAATCTTTTGATAACTCTTTAATAATTTTTATCAAGTCTTCATTTATAGTTTTGTGATAAACCAAAGTTACCATCACGTCATCATTATTATTTGAACGAAAATTAATTTGAAAAAGTTTTTCTTTTATTTCAAAATTATTATTAATTATATTTAATAATTCAGGCATTAATATTTGAATAGACTTAACAGCTTTGTTAAATGATTTTAAATATTTTTTGTTATCATTTTCATGCATTAAGTATGAGTTTTTATAATATCCAAATTCACATCTCTGTCTAAATCCAGATGGTGGACTAAGATTTATAGTTATTTTTTTTGAATAAAATGAAGAGATATTGTTACTAAAATTGCAAAACTTATTCATAAATTATGGAGTATTATTCTTGTAATTATTAAAACTATACATATAAATATTATATTAAGTGCTATAAATAAAATGATTATTTTCTTTAAAGATAATCTTTTTAGATCATTTTTAAGATCTATTTTTTTTCTTATTCCTAAAAATGAACTTATAATTCTATAAAACCACATATTTTATGAGTAAATTAATTAATATAACTAAATCAGCAGAAAAGTATCTATCAAAGCTAATTCAAGATAAGAATGAAACAGACTTATCAATTAGAATCTTTATAGCTGATCCAGGCACACCAAAAGCTGAAACATGCCTTGCTTATTGTAAACCAGATGAGGTAATGCCTGATGATTTGATTATTAATCTTGATTTAATAACTGTAAATATAGAAAAAAGAAGTATACCTTTCATGAAGGATACTGAGGTTAATTTTGATAATGATACTTTTGGTGGCCAACTTACTATAAAAGCTCCTAATGCAAGAATGCCTAATATTTCACCTGATAGCCCAATAGAAGATAGAATAAATTATATAATTTATAATGAAATTAACCCAATGTTAGAATCTCATGGCGGTGAAGTCAGCCTTATTGAATTTAACGATAAAAATGAAGCTGTTCTTCAGTTTGGTGGTGGTTGTCAAGGCTGTGGTATGGTTGATGTGACATTGAAAGATGGGATAGAAAAAACTCTTATTGAACAGCTACCAGAGATCAAAGCTGTTAAAGATTTAACAGATCATTCAGTCGATGATAACGCATACTATAAGTAGTTTATATTTTCTTTACTGATAACAAAATACCAAATTTAGGATGCTCAAATAAATGTATTTCATCATTAAAAATTCTTTTTTCTTCATCGATATAAATATTTAGGTCAGTACCTGAAATTAATTCATCATCCTTTTTAGAATCTATAATTAATAAATTTTCAGAATTGCTCGGATAGTTTATGTTTAAATCATATTCTAAAGTATTACCTTTACTAGAATAAATTTTATTTTCTAGATCTTTTATATGAGAATCAATTGATTTGATTTGTATTTTTTTATTATTTATACCAATAAAAGATTTTATTTCAGCATGCATAAACCTTTTTTTATATAATTTTAAATAAAATCCAAATTCTTTTGTTTTGTCTTCATAATACAAATACTTGCTTGATTCGAAAGTTTCGATACCCTGAACCCAGCTTTTTGTATCAATCAAATCTATATCATTATCATTAATCATCATTGTTTTAATTTTATTCAATGTACTAATATTTTTAGTCTCTCTAAACCAGTTTTTAGGGTTTGGGTTAAATGAATTATCTGATGAGCTTTTAGACTCAGGATTAAGATAATTTGGTTTTATGTTTAAGAATAAATTTGAAAAGAAAGAATTATTTTTGGAGAAATTATTTAGTGCTGATTTATTTATATATAAATCTGGATTATAAAACTTAATTACTTTTTCATCTGGAATTTTTAATTCATTAGTAAATTTTTCTATTGAGCTATTATTTATATACTTAAATATAATAATTTCTACTTTAAATTCATCAATAATTTCTTCAGAGTTAAGATGTATATTTAATAATATTAATATTGATAATAACTGAGTAATTTTCATAAAATTAAAGGTTAACATTTTTTAATTTTATAAACATGAACTATTTAAGTATTTTATACGTATTATGTTTATTTTTAAGCTTTATGTTGTGTATAATAATGTCCTTATTTTATCAATCAATAAAAAAAATTAAAAAATTATGGATATAAACTTTAGTAAAGAAGATATTGCGTTTAGGGATGAAGTTAGAGATTGGTTGGCTAACGACTATCCAAAACATGTAAAGGAAAAAACAGATAAGGATATAACAATAACTAAAGAAGATTTAGTTGATTTTCATAAAGCCCTATCAAAAAAAGGTTGGATGGGATATAACTGGCCAGTTGAATATGGAGGAACTGGTTGGTCAGCTTCAAAACTTTATATATTTAATAAAGAACTAGGCTTGGCAGGTTGTCCGCCAATACTTCCATTTGGCGTTGGCATGGTAGGACCAGTTATTTATACATATGGTAATGATGAACAAAAAGATAGGTTTCTTCCCGATATCCTTAACTTTGATACATGGTGGTGCCAAGGGTACTCAGAACCTGGATCTGGTTCAGATTTAGCTTCTTTAAAAACCAAGGCGGTTCTTAGAAATGATCTTGATGAGGATTATTATGTTGTTAACGGATCAAAAACATGGACAACTTTAGCTCAAAATGCTGATTGGATTTTTTGTTTAGTCAGAACTGATAATAGTGGAATTAAACAAGAAGGTATTTCTTTCTTACTTATTGATATGAAATCTCCTGGAATAGAAGTAAAACCAATTATAACAATTGATGGAGATCATGAAGTTAATTCTGTCTTCTTTTCAGATGTAAAAGTTCCTGCTAAAAATTTAATAGGTGAAGAAGGCAAGGGATGGACTTATGCAAAATTTTTATTGGCCCATGAAAGATTTGGAATTGCAGCAGTTGGATCGTCAATGCGTCAACTTGATAAATTAAAAAAAATTGTTAATGATCTGGGTAATTCTGATCTCCAAAAAAAGGTTAATGAGCTTCAGGTATCTTTGTCTGCTCTAGAGATAACTGAATTAAGATTATTATCAGCTCTTGAGAATGGTGGTCATCCAGGTGCAGAGTCATCAATACTTAAAATTAAAGGAACTGAGATGCAGCAGAAAATATCAGAGTTATTTGTTGAAGCTTCAGGTGAATATGCACTTATGTATCCTGGACCTCATGGATATGAAAGTAATTTTAAACCTGCAGCCCCTGATTATGCAGCAAATGGTTTATCTGCATTTCTAAACTTACGTAAAACATCAATATATGGTGGAAGCAACGAAATTCAAAAAAATATTCTTTCTAAGTTTGTTTTAGGTGTGTAAATATGAATCTTAACTATAACGAAGAACAGATTATGCTTCGTGAACAGATTCAAAAATTTTGTGATTCAGAATATGATTTCTATAGAAGAGAGGAAATTGTTAAATCTTCCAATGATTTTGATCCAAACGTTTGGAAACTTTTTTCGGAACAAGGATGGCTTTCAATGCCTATTTCTGAGAGTGCTGGAGGCTTAGGTTTTGGACCTATTGAATTATCAATATTATTTGAGGAATTTGGAAAAGCTTTAGTTATTGAACCTTATCTATCTACAGTTATCTTATCAGGCACATTACTTGATCAATCAACATATGCTAAAAAGAATGAAATAATTGAAAAAATTTGTGCTGGTGAAATGCATATATCACTTGCTTATGCAGAAGCTAACAAAAGTTATGATTATTTAAATACAAATACCACCCTTGATTCTAAATATATACTTAATGGAACAAAAACACTTGTATTAAATGGGGCTAATGCTGAAAAGATAATATGTACTTGTAATACCGATGGTGAATTTAAAGTAATTATAGTAGATGCAAACTTGGACGGTGTATCAATAAACTCCTTTCCTACTGTTGATGGTCAGTCTTGTGCTGAAGTGTCATTTGAAAATGTAAAATTAGATGATAATTGTATTATTGCAAGCGGCAATGCTGCTGAAGATTTAGTTAAAAAAACTATAAATTTAGCAACACTTTGTATTTGTGCTGAAGCTGTAGGTTGTATGGAGTCATGTTATTCAAAGACTTTACAATACACAAAAGAAAGAGAACAATTTGGTCAGCCTATTTCAAGCTTTCAAGTTCTTCAACACAGAATGGTTGATATGTTTATTGAAGCTGATTTAGCAAAATCATTATTAATTAAAGCTGCCCTAGAAGTTAATAATCGCTCTGATGATATGTATAAACATGTTTCAGCACTCAAATCTTATATTGGTAAATCTGGTAAATTTTCTGCTCAGGAAGCTGTTCAATTACATGGAGGAATGGGAGTTAGTGAGGAAATGATGATAGGGCATTATTTAAAAAAAATGGTGTCAATAGATGCTTTATTTGGGAATTCTGATTATCATCTTAATAAATTTGCAATTTAACATTATTTAGCTATTCAAATAAATATACTTATAATCATTAAATGTCAGATAAAAAAGATATAAATTTTCAATCCACAGAAAGACAAAAACGTATATTGCCTGAAGATTCATTTGGTGATTGGAAGTGGCGTGAAGCATTAGCTGAATTAATGGTTCCATTAATTGGTACTTTATATAGAAATGGTATCAATATAATGATTTATGGAAAATCTTTAGTTAATGAGTCTCCTGTTGCTATTATGAAAGCTCATAGATTTGCAAGACAGGCTGATAATAATGAATTAAGCGAATTTGAAACATATCCGATGATTCAATATATATCTACATTAAATATTAAAGATTGCGAGATTGATATTGGAGAAGTTGCAGTAAAATGTCCATTTTTTAATGAAATAAAAGATGATCAATCAAAAGTAGCTGATTATATTAATGATGAATTAAAAACAGTTATTAATAAAAAATCAAACAGGCCTATTGAACCGAAAAACATAGTTTTATATGGATTTGGAAGAATTGGAAGGCTTGTTGCTAGAATGATGACACAAACAACAGGACCAGGTAATTATTTTTTACTTAAAGCAATTGTTATAAGAAAAGGTTCTGATGATGACATTTATAAAAGAGCTAGCTTATTAACAAGGGACTCGGTTCATGGTCCATTTGATGGCACTGTTAGGGTTGATGAAGAAAACTCATCATTAATTATCAATGGTAATGTAGTAAAAATTATATATGCAACCGGTCCAGAGAAAGTTTCATACTCAGATCATGGAATTAACAATCCTATAGTTATAGATAACACTGGTGTGTGGAGAACTGAGGAAGACTTAACAAGACATATTAAATCGGGAGCTGATAAAGTAATCTTAACAGCGCCTGCTAAAGGCGATTTAAAAAATATAGTTTATGGTATTAATGATAATATTTTAAATGATAATGATGATATTATTTCAGCTGCTTCTTGCACGACTAATGCTATCGTTCCAGTTTTAAAAGCATTAAATGATGAGTTTAATATAGAAAATGGCCATATTGAAACAGTGCATGCATATACAAACGATCAAAATTTAATTGATAATTTCCATAAAGGTGATAGAAGAGGTAGAGGTGCTCCACTAAATATGGTACTTACAACCACAGGAGCTGTAAAAGCAGTTTCAAAAGCGTTACCTGAGCTAGAAGGAAAACTTACAGGTAATGCTATTAGAGTTCCTACGCCAAACGTTAGTTTGGCAATATTATCATTATCTTTAAATAAACCTGTAACTACTGATGAAGTAAATGAATATCTTAAAGGGGTCGCTTTTCACTCAAAATATAGGGAAATTATAGGTTATGTTAATTCCCCTGAGATTGTTTCAACTGATTTCTATTCTAGTCCTTTTGCATCAGTTATTGACTCACAAGCAACCATAACTAGCGGTAAAAGACTTACATTATATTGCTGGTATGACAATGAATATGGTTACACTAAACAGGTTATAGGATTAGCAAAAAAAATTGCTAAAATTGATCTGCCAAGGTTACCTATTCCAATTAGTTAAAATCATAGTATCAAAGCAACTTTGGCTTTATAATTCTATTGTTTTATAGTTTATTTAACTTTAATAAGGCACACATAAAGTGATTAAAATTAAAAAAGGTCTAGATCTGCCAATATCTGGCTCACCTTTGCTATCAATAACTGATCAACCTAAAATAATGTCTGTTGCATTATTATCAAATGACTTTGTTGGGATGAAACCAACAATGATGGTTAAGGTAAATGATAAAGTTAAAGCAGGACAAAAACTCTTTGAAGATAAAAAGAATAAAGGGATATTTTTTACATCTCCAGCAGGTGGAACTATTAAAGCAATTAATAGAGGAGAAAAAAGAAGATTTATTTCAATTGAAATAGAAGTTAGCAATAATGAGGAGTTTGAGGTATTTGAGATTACAGATAATAAAAATGATATTCAATCAACTTTAATAAGTTCAGGTTTATGGAATTCATTTAGGACAAGACCATTTAATAGAACACCTAAAGTATCTGATATTCCTGATAAAGTTTTTATAAATTGTTGCGATACAAATCCACTTGCTGCTGACCCTTATGAAATAATCAAACTTGATCAAGATATATTTGATGAAGGACTTAGAGTTATATCTAATTTATTTGATTGCGATATACATTTAACTTATCAAAATAATAACTTTGATACTTCAAATAATGATATAAATTATCATCAAGTCAATGGTCCACATCCAGCTGGATTAAGTAGCATACATATTTCAAATATATACCCTGTTAATCTTTCAAGAACAGTTTGGACAATAAATTATCAAGATATTATCTCAATAGGTTATTTATCTTTAAATAATAAAATTAGAACCTACAAAAATATCAGCTTAGCTGGCCCTAGTGTTTTTGAACCATCATTAATAAAAGTAAGACATGGTGCAAATATTGATGAACTGGTAGCTGGAAAAGTTGAACCAGGGTCGAGAGTTATTTCAGGATCAGTTTTATATGGTCACATCTCAAAAGATGTAATGAATTACTTGGGTTTCTATGATTCTCAAATATCATGCATACCTGATGAATTAAATGATAATTTTTTGAGTTGGTTAAATCCAGGATCAAAATTACATTCAAAAGTAAATGTTTTTAAATCTTCTTTTTTTAAACCAAGTGATTTCATATTTAATACATCTAACAATGGAGCTGATAGAGCAATTGTTCCAATATCATCATATGAAGAAGTATTACCTATGAA
>MDSV01023477.1_pt1 | contig 26905 bp, 24 predicted proteins | sample 810851 | NCBI WGS metagenome assembly MDSV01 (sample SAMN05326640, study PRJNA326480) | marine metagenome | isolation source: seawater | place: Atlantic Ocean: North East | collected 2012
GGTATTTTTTATATCCGCTCAACATTCTTGTTTGATATGCTTGATAAGATAACCAATAAAAACAGTCAAGAAGAATACTATCTTACCGATTTAGTTAAATTCAGTGACCAATCAGAGCTTGTTATCGCAAGCCAGGAAGAGCTGTTAGGGGTCAATACTCTTGAAGACTTAGCCGCTGCTGAGCGACTCATCCAAAGTCGTATGATAAAAGAGTTGCTCAATCAAGGCGTTCTAATCACCGACCCTCAGCGTTTAACCCTCCAAGGAAAAGTAAATATTGCTCCTGGGGTAATTATCGAGCCAAATGTGATTATCAAAAACAGTGAGATTGGCTCAGGATCGCATATTGGCGCAAATTCATCGATTATTGATAGTGAGATAGCAAACGACGTGGTCATTCTCGATGGATGTGTTATTAATCAGTCCTGCATCCAGTCTGGCTGCCAAATTGGTCCTATGGCACATTTAAGAGAGAAAGTGAATCTAGATAAAAATGTCAATATCGGAAATTTTGTTGAGATAAAAGCGTCTAAATTGGGTGGCAATACAAAGGCTAAACATCTGAGTTATATCGGTAATGGTGAAATTGGTGAATCCGTCAATATTGGAGCCGGCACAATATTCTGTAATTACGATGGCAAACAAAAATACCAGACTATTATTCATGATGGTGCATTTATTGGATCAAATAGTGCCTTAATTGCACCTGTGTCTATTGGCGCTGATTCACTGGTTGCGGCAGGGTCTACAATTACAGACTCTGTTGCTCATCAACAGACCGCCTTTGCTCGCGCACGACAAGTAAATAAAGCTAATAAAAATGCAGATATCGAGTCTTAAAATTGTAAGTCCTTCTTACAATATAAAATATAAAAAAGCCGCTTGAAATTACAGATAATATGCGCCATTCTATTTTAAATTTGGGATATTTGGAATGTGCGGAATATTTGGAGCAGTCAGCAAATCTGACGATGTAGTTGACCAGGCAATTAAATCGCTGGCCCGATTGGAGTATCGGGGGTATGACTCAGCTGGTATCGCATTTGTAAATAATGGCAAGATAGAGAGAATAAGAAAAACAGGGAATACTACTAATCTCTCAAAAAGTATCAAAAAAGATGAACACCAAAGTTCTATTGTGATTGGTCACACACGGTGGGCAACCCATGGGCAGGTCAATGAAACAAACGCTCATCCACACTTTGCATACAATAACGAACTGGTAGGTGTGCATAACGGAATTATTGAGAATGCCGCATTGCTCAAAGACACGTTGTTAGAAAATAAAATACCGATTTATTCTGAAACTGACTCTGAAATAGCAATCAGCTATATTGCATATCTATCTCAAGAAAAAGGGTTGCTAACAGCGCTTAAATTAGCCCATCTTCATATCATTGGATCATATGCAATCGCTTTACTAGATAATAAAACAAAACAAATTTTTATTATAACCAATGAACGACAAGTTGTGATTGGAAAAAGTGCTAATGGTTTTCTTATTGCATCTGATGAGTATGCTCTATTACCATTTTGTCAGCAAATTGCCTACCCTTGTGAGAATGAGATTATACGCATCTGTGAGGATTCTTATGAGTGTATTCTTGGCGATAAACCACATCTTAAGGCAATTGAATATGAGCCTGAAGATTATCCTGCAAATAATTTTATGCTCAGGGAAATCCAAGAACAACCGCATATATTTGCCAGACAATCTGTGATGGCAAACAAGCCAGTTAAGATTGAAAATATTGAAAAGTTACACTTTGTTGCCTGTGGGACAAGTTATCATGCTGCACTTGTTGCAAAAAACTGGTTTCTTGCAAACACGCCCTTTGATATCACAGTCGAACATGCCAGTGAATATCGCTATACAAAAAGACATGTAGATAAAAAAACTGCGCTGATTGTTCTTTCTCAATCCGGGGAAACTGCCGATACATTGAATGCACTTCGGTCTGTGAAAGAAAAAATTGGAATCACCATTGGAGTTTGCAATATTACTACAAGCACAATAGCAAGAGAAGTTGATCATGTAATTAGTCTTGATGCAGGCAGAGAGTTTGGTGTGGCATCGACAAAAGCATTTACATCTCAATTAGTTCGCTTAGCTCAGCTATTATCGAGTATATCCAGCTTCCCTCCTGTGAACTTCTCTTCGTTAATTGAATTGAGTAAGTTTGCATTAGAACAAAAAACCATCGATCAATTTGCTAAAACAATCAGCAAATATGAAAATGCATTGTTTATTGGCCGATTATCTGGATACCCTTTGGCAATGGAGGCTGCTCTTAAGTTAAAAGAAATTACATATATCCATGCTGAGGCATATCCAGCAGGTGAGCTTAAACATGGGCCAATTGCTCTTATTGATGAGAGTATGCCTACCATCGCATTGGTAAGCCAATTCCATCAGCCCAATAAAACCTTATCAAATATTGAAGAAATTCGCTCTCGTGGAGGGCTTGTATTTATCTTGACAGATCAGCAAAGTGTATTAAATCGACTGCCAGGAATTTATATTCCTCGGTGTAAGACTGAAATAGATTTTGCAGTAGCAAGTTCCATTCTTCTTCAGCGACTTGCGCATAGTGTGTGCACTATAAGAGAGCTTGATCCAGATAGACCACGTAACCTAGCTAAGAGTGTTACTGTAGAATGATTATATATTTCACCCTATTTGCAGCAATCGGATTTGAAGTATTAGGAACAATGCTTCTTCCGCTATCTGAAAACTTCACCAAAGCCCTGCCAAGTTGTATTATTGTTGTCTCATACTGCATTTCATTATACCTTCTATCAATACTTTCACAAAAATTACCTCTTGCAATATTGTATTCAACCTGGGCTGGTATGGGTATTTTCTTAGTTTCATTTTTTAGTTTTTATTACTATAACCAATCACTGAATTGGCAAACCATTTTGGGGCTTACAATGATTGCTATAGGAGTGTCTCTGGTTAATATTCATAAAGAGATACCTGACCATAATCCAGCTCAGTCAAACCCTTTTTAAGTCATTCTCAATAACACCTATTGATATTAAATGATTTTTTTGTTTAAATGACATGAGTAACAGCATAAAAAAACATTATGAAAAACCTTATTACCCTACTAATTTTATCCTTGTCTATTAACGCTTTATCCCAACCAATACAGCCTCATGGCGGTGAGTACAATGGTCAGTGGAAGAATGGGGTAGTCCATGGAAAAGGCACCTATATATGGCAAGATGGAAGCCGTTATGAGGGCCAATGGAAAATGGGCCAAATTGATGGGTTTGGCACTTATACTTGGACAAATGGTGATAAGTACACAGGGTTCTGGAAACATGGCATCATTAGCGGCCAAGGCACCTATGTATGGATAAGTGGAAATAAATATATCGGCTCCTGGGAAAACGGAAAACGTCATGGCTTTGGAACGATCACTTATAATGCGAATGATTTATACAAAGGCGATACCTATAGTGGGCAATGGAGCCAGGATTCACGAAATGGAGAGGGCACTTATCAGTGGGCCAATGGTGATAAATATACCGGTAGCTGGCTCAATGATTTAAAAAATGGCTACGGTACCTTTTATTATCAATCTCAGAAAGAATTCAAGGGTGATAAATATATTGGCCAGTGGAAGGAAGATCAACGGGTCAATCAAGGTACCTATATCTGGGCCAATGGTAATACATATGAAGGACAGTGGGAAAACAACTTAATTAACGGCAAAGGAACATTCCAATCAGTGAATGGGGATAAATATGAGGGGCAGTGGAAAAATGGTAAGAAAGATGGTGAGGGCACCTTCTATTATCTTGCTAATAACCATTTCAAAGGAGATAGTTACAAAGGTCAGTGGGTAAATGATCATATTGAAGGAGAAGGAACCTACTATTTTAAAGCAAATAATCAATTAAAAGGTAGTATTTATATCGGTTCATGGAAAAATGGGAAAATGAATGGTACCGGAACATTCACTTGGTCAAATGGAAATATATATAAAGGCAGTTGGGTCAATGGTCAGCGAAACGGAAATGGTACTTTATTTTTAAGAAATGATGGGCCCCTAAATGGTGGACAATTCACAGGAACCTGGAAAGACGACGAAATCGTTGGGGAAGGCACCTTTATATGGGCTGATGGCAGTCGATATTTTGGACAATGGAAAGATGGTACAATGAGTGGACATGGTATTTTTACGGCAAATTCCTCGAAGTAGTTAATAATGGCTAGGAATTTTTACCAACTTGCAGCAATATTGATATCCAGCTATAAGTAGCGGAAATAAAATAGCGAAATCACAGGCATGGATTATAAGCTGTGAGTTAAAATCAACCGGAACGCCTACACCGGCTATTTGGGTCCCAAACCCATAGCTTACGCTCCCCCCAATTGCTCCAAAAACTGACTGAATCCATCTTGGTAACCCCTGAGTAAAACCAAGAGAAAGGTGAAATGTACTTATAAAAATCCACCATATACTGGCAAACCAAAGCGGTAAAAGTAATGTATTTTCTGAGAATATAAACAGCCCTGCATAATATAAGGTTTGATCGTGAATAATGCCTATCAGTCCGATAATAAATATGACAAACAAACGACGCCTGCCCCCAAAGGTTATTCCGTTTATCAGTGCAAGAGAGGTTATTGTTAGCCACCGGTTAGGATACTGACCAACAACAGCTGTCCACCATCCAGCTTGAAACAAAATGAAATTTATAATCTTAGATAGCGTTGTTAAATCAATATAGCGCATTTATTTTTTATTAAATCCATAAAAAGTTGCCTGTTTAAAACAAAAGTCTGCATTATCAGAATTATTTGATTGAAAAATTCCAGAACGTGCAAGTAGGCCCTTAATGTACCATGCAACTGGGGAACCTTTTTTAGTGGCATTATCGATATATTCAAGTGCCTTTTCTTTTTCGACTCCTTTATTAGAGCCAATTCTTTGCCATGCTAAGTATGCCTCTGCCTCTTTTAATCCTGCATTGGCAGCTTTTGTAATATAGTAGCTGGCCTTGTTAGTATCTCGTCCAACAACTTTTCCCTTCAAATAATACATTCCCAAATTAAAAAAAGCCTTTGCATTTCCTTTTTCTGACGCCTGCACATAACACTCAAAAGCCATATGATCATCTGGCCACTGACCAATTTTTCCGGTTCTATATTTATCACCCATGATGCACAGCTCAGAAGCGTCACCTTTTTTCATTAAATCTATTAATTCAGATTGCTTGATTTTTCCGTCCTCCCTGTTTCACCCAATTGACATTTTATACCGTGTGAGCTATAAGTGTCTATAAGAAAAGGAGATAATTTATGGATTGCTATCCAATACTACAATATCCCAATACAAAATTAAGAGAACCTGGAAAAAAAGTAGAAAAATTTGATGCAGAACTAAAGAGCATTGTTGATAAGATGTTTGTAACCCACTATGCGCAAGAAAATTGTGCTGCTCTTGCTGCTACGCAGCTAGGTATCCCTTTGAGAATCACTGTTATTGATTTTAGTGAGACAAAAGATCAACCCCTTTGCCTGATTAATCCAGAAATCGTTAATAGGGAAGGAAAAGAGACATCCCCCGAAGGATGCATGTCAGTTCCTGTATTAACAGCAAAAGTGACCCGAGCAGAAAAAATAACTGTGAAATACTTTAACGTCAAAGGAGAGGAAAGGGAAATGACGGCTGATGGATTTATGGCAAAATGTATTCAACATGAAATTGATCACCTCGATGGCATACTTTATATTGATCGGCTCAGCCCGCTCAAGAAGAAGATGCTGGAAATGAAGTTAAGAAGACATAGCGCCTGAAGCGATGAGGATAATTTTTGCTGGCAGTCCTGATTTTTCTGTACCTGTTCTTAAAAGTTTACATGAAAACCATTCTGTCTGTTTGGTGATCACCCAGCCAGATAGGCCATCTGGAAGGGGTAAAAAACTAACAGCCTGTGAAGTTAAGCAATGTGCTCTAAAACTTGGTCTTAAGGTACACCAGCCTGAATCCATTAATAACGAGCACTCAAGGCAACTAATTCGTGAACAAAATGCCGATATAATGATTGTTGCTGCTTATGGACAGATCATCCCGCTTGATATTTTGCAAATGACCAAGCTTCATGCTTGGAACATACATGCTTCTATTCTCCCAAGATGGCGCGGTGCCTCTCCGATTGAACATGCCATCCTTCATGCAGATAAAATGACAGGCATTTCAATAATGAAGATGGAAAGAGGAATGGATACCGGGCCGGTCATTCACTCAGAAACAATAGAGGTCGGGATCATGAATCGTATTCAGCTAACTAAAGCGCTGTCTCAGTTAGCCGTCCCTGCCATACTGAATGGAATTGATAGCATTATCGAAAATAAGAACCTGAGCGTACAAGATGATAAAGAGGTTACCTACGCACCAAAAATCAAGAAAGACAGCTTCAGGATTGACTGGTTGTTAACAGCAGAGCAGATTCTTTGTAAAATTTTGGCATTCCACCCCTACTGCTATTTCGAATATAAGGGGCATACGATAAGAATTCTTGATTGTGAAGTTGTTGATATTAATAATGTGCCTGGTAGTGTGGTAGTTGCTGACCAAAATAAGTTGATTATTGCTGCCAATCAACAAGCCATTCTGATTAAAGAGCTTCAACTGTCAGGTAAAAAAGCAATCTCTTGGAAATCTTTTTATAATGGGCACCCAGATCTTTTTACTGTGAAAGATGCATAATATCTAAAATAATCATCACCAACGCCATCAAAACAACCACCGGTGCTGTGAATGTAAAATATGGAACCTGGTATGGGCTTACCTCTCCCTTTAGCCGCACTCCAATACAATTAAGTACAGGCAATATCATTAGTAATACCCCAACAAGTGCCCCCGCAGGTTGCAACGCAATAATAAACAGTTTTGGGAAAAATAATACACAAATGGCTGGTGGTAAAAATGCGATCGCTGAAATGATAAATTGATTCTGGTTGAAGTTCTTGAGCCAATCTCTTACAAAATCAAACAAACTAACAGATGCACCAACAAGCGATGTGCTAATTGCAAAAATCACGAACCAATGAAATAAAGGGTGGATAATATCCAGCCCGTGCTGCGATGCGAGTGCTTCAGGTAGTATCTCCCTAAGAGAATTACTTATCGCAATACTTTGCAAAGAGTTAGGACCTGTTGCTGGAAGATTGTACATGACCAATAACATCCAAATTAGATAAACTGCCAAGGGGATAGAGCTACCTATATATATCGCACTTTTCAGGGAGTTGATGTCATCATCTAAAAATCGGCGAAGGGATGGAATAATAATTTGATATCCAAATGCTAGAATACATATTGGAAATGCTCTCCCAATATCAGACCAATTGTCTGGATGACTATATGATAAATTAATGGTAGGAGTGAGAGCACCTACAATCATCAGGTATGTGAGCACAAGACCCCATAACATAACTGTTGCAATTGTTCCCGAACGATTCGATGGGGCCAAAAAAAATATCAATACGACACTGAATATTAATGCACCGACTGTATCCAAATGAAACCCGGAGAACAAACCAACCAAGCTGGCAGAAAATTCAGCTAAATATGCAGCATTTAAACAATATAAAAGCAATAAATATGCCGTTATACATATCCAGTACCCAGACTTTCCCATTGCATATTCTGACATTGTGACTAGGTTTGCAGATTTACTAAAAAATGCGTTGGATTCAAGCATAAAAAATGAAGCCATTAACATACCCGCCCAACTAATAATTAGTGTTACTACAGTAGCACCAGTGCCAAATGTAGCCATAGAAATTGGCATTGCAACCATCGCAGCTCCGATACTGGTACCAGCAATCATGGAAATCGCCCCGAGTTGCCTTGCCCAACTAGTCATCCAGCTCGACACTCTTATTAATGCGAGTCACTTGACGAAAACCCTGAGGAAGAACTTTTCCTCGCGATCCTCTGGCACCACGAGTCGGCTCTATCCTGTTCTCGTCAAGATGTAATTTTCTTTGACCAGAAAATAACTCAGCCGATTCACCCTCTGCAATACTGGATATGTGAGATAATGCGTCATAACCTGACTCAAAATCTCCTTTTTTAAGAGCAATCAACTTCACTCCCCTGCCTTTTGGTAATAAGTTGACCGAATCGGTCTTAATAGTAAGCATTCTTCCCTGCTGACTAATAATCACCAGCTCACTTTCCGGGTTAATTTGTGATATTGGCAATATTTTCTCATTTTCTTTCAGCGTGAAAAGACTTTTACCTGCACGCTGGGACACCTGAAGACTTTTACCAATTGAGATAAATCCATATCCACCAGTACATGCCAAAAGGTAATGACTATCTCTTGATAATGTTAACACACTGACTATATCTGCAGAAATATCTACAAATTTGCTGATCGGCTCTCCATAACCTCTTGAACCAGGGAGCTGATGAGCAAGAAGGTTGTAAACTCTTCCATCAAGTGTAAATAATGCGCAGGTATCAGTAGACTGGGCATGACAAACAATAGACTGTTTGTCACCAGGGCGATATGTGAGCTTTTTAATGTCTACTTCTGTTGATTTGAAAGAGCGAATCCAGCCTTTTTCTGAAATTACTATGGTCACTGGATACTTTGGCACAGTGGGTTGAAAGCTTACCACCGGTGTATCTGTCACAGTTACCAGTTGGCAGCGACGATCATCGCCATAGTTTTTTGAGACATCCTTGATATCTTTAATCAAAAACTGGTCAAATGCTTTTTGGTCAGATAATAAAACTTCTAGCTCTTTCTTTTTCTCCTCAAGCTCATTTTTCTCCTTTTCGAGTGCGATATACTCAAGGTTCGCTAATTGCCTAAGTTTCATCTCTAGAATGGCCTCTGCCTGAATCTCACTCAAATCAAATCGCTCTATCAACGCCAATTTCGGGTTATCATGTTTTCGTATAATTCGAATAATTTCATCGATGTGAATAAATACCAGTAGAAGTCCGTTGAGCACTTCCAGACGATGAGATATTTTATCAAGCTGAAACCGTAATTTCCGGGTCACTGTCTCTTTTCTGAACACAAGCCACTCAGATAAAATTGTTCTAATATCTTTGGTAGCAGGCTTTTGGTTCATTCCAATCATATTGAAATTAACTCTCATACTGCGCTCGATATCTGTAAGAGCAAACAGCGCATTTAATGTTTGGTCCTTATATTTTGCTACTGATCTAAGTTCAACAACAACACGTACCAAGTGTTCGTGATCACTCTCATCTCTTACGTCTACAATACCCGGCAGTTTCTTGGCTACCATGTTATCTGCTATTTGTTTTACTACTTTGCTACTCGATGCCTGGAATGGTAATTTATCAAAAACAATACATTTATCTTCTATAAAGTAGTTACCCCTTTGCTTTATCTGCCCCTGCCCTGTTTTATAAATCTTCTCAATATCTTGAGGCGAGGTAATAATGTCGGCGCCTGTGGGAAAATCAGGGGCTTTTATCAATTCACAAATCTTTTCAAGCGATGTTTGCGGATGCTTGATAAGTTGTATAAGAGCGTTACATACCTCCTTAATATTATGAGGTGGGATGTCAGTTGCCATACCAACGGCAATACCTGAAGCACCATTTAATAGGATATTGGGAATTCTTGCAGGCAATGAGATGGGTTCATTTAGAGTACCATCAAAATTGGGCTGCCAGCTAACTGTCCCTTGACTGAGCTCAGAAAGAAGTAACTCAGCGTAGCGAGTAAGTTTTGACTCAGTGTATCGCATTGCAGCAAAGCTCTTAGGATCATCCACAGAGCCCCAGTTTCCATGTCCATCAATAATTGGGTAGCGGTACGAAAAGTCTTGTGCCATCAATACCATTGCCTCATAGCAAGCACTATCACCGTGAGGATGAAATTTACCGATTACATCTCCAATAGTTCTGGCAGATTTTTTGTATTTTGAGCCTGCCTTTAGCCCTAGTTCAGACATGGCGTATATAATTCTTCTTTGAACCGGTTTGAGACCATCTGCAATATGCGGTAGAGCGCGGTCAAGAATCACATACATCGCATAGTCTAAGTATGCTTCTTGTGTATATTGATCCAAGCGGATAGGTTGTTGTGACATATCGATCTCATTGTGATTTTTGATATTGTATTACCTAAATAGATGTTTGCCAATAAAAATTTATTCCTTAAAGTCCAGATGATGTTTGTCTTGGCTTTAAAATTGTGAGAAATGTCTTATCAACATGTAAGACTTTTTGGGATATTACATACAAACTATTGAGATATAGATAAATTATGTTATTGTCGATATGTGCTGTTAATGGGAGCCATCATGCACGATGAGGTTACACTACCAAACATTCAAACCCAGAGCTATAGCCCATACGAGCCTTTTTTATATGGGATGTTAAAAGCTTTCGATTCTGTTTTAGATGAAATTCGGAGCCACGATCTGACGTTAATGCTTGGTAAATCCGGTTATGGAAAAACTACCCATGCAGTATACTCTAGCTACCACACAGCTAATTCTATTTTGATATCAGCGTGTGCAGGCACGAACCCCGCCAATCTCACAAAAGCTATTTGTGCACACTTTAGAATACCTACACCACCTGTTGGTAAGAGTAATCAGGAACGTGTTGATCACATGATTGGGCATCTTAGCGGTGACCCGGTAATAATAATTGATGATGCCGATCAAATGCCTATCGAATCGCTGGCTTTGTTATCTTTGTTGGCATCGTGCTCACCAGAGAGCAATGTTCACATTGTCATGGTTGGTTTGCCGACATTAGAGAAAAGATTAAGTTCTGTTTGCTACCAGGATGTGAACAAATTATCAATCGAGCCAATGTCTAAGGAAGATATTCGATACTGGGTGAAAGACGTTCTTAATCACTCTAACATGTCATTTTTGGCTCACAAGATCAGTGATTCCTTTTATGAGAACCTGCATCAACACTCACAGGGAGTACCAAAACAAATTCACCGCTTTACTGAGCCAATGTTAAAAACAGAAATTATGAGTATCGGAAAAAGTAGAGAAACTAAAAGGAAGCTATCCGCCTTTAGACGCTCCTTTAATATCGCAGCTTCTGTTTCTCTGGTATCTTTCGCAGGGATGATGTCACAATCTACCTTAATGGCACAAATCAAGACAACCAGCCTGTTTAACAGTAAAGAAAACAAAACGGTTGAAAATAGCACAAAGAACATCAGCAGTATTGCCAAAATCCATGCAAAAGTTGAAGAAGATGAGAGATATGTAATTCAGTCGAAAAGTGATTTTATCCAAGTTGGCGCTACCCAACAGCTTCCTGAGTTGATTAGCTGGTTGTCAAGCAATGCGGGCGATAAGGATAATTTAAGAATCGTAAGAGCAATCAAATCAAACCAACCTTATTACATTGCACTTGTCGGGGAGGGAGGCGTTATTCCTCCATTTTCAAAAGCAAGCTGGATAAGAAAATATGATAGTATTGTCCAAGACATCGATGAATTCTCAAACCTTACTTCTCATCCCAGTGTAACTAAGGCATAAACTGGCAAATTTCTAATATAAGTATATAATTGTATTTTGTTTGGATATTTATATGCAAAGAAGTTTCAGCGACCAGTTAATAACAGCTATTGATGATTTTATATTCGCATCTTTTTCAAACTCCTACCATCACTCTCTTCCCAAGCAGCACAGTGAAACGCTAACCGATCCAGAAGAAGTAGAGCACGTTGTTGGTTTAATGAGAATTAACCAGGTAGGCGAAGTATGCGCACAGGCTCTTTACAGTGGTGCAAAATTATTTGCAAGACAGGCAAAGACCTACGATTTTCTTGATGCTGCACAAAAAGAAGAGCTGATCCATTTGTCTTGGTGCAACCGACGTCTTGAGCAACTGAAGGGGCGCCCAAGTTACCTTACCCCTTTATATTATTCTGGTGCATTTATTATGGGGGCCGTTGCTGGCGCTATTAGTGACAAAACATCACTCGGATTTGTTGTTGAAACTGAAAGGCAGGTTGAGAAACATTTATTTTCTCACATCAGCTTGATCCCAAAGCATGATAAAATCACCCTATCCATTCTTGAGCAAATGAAGCTGGATGAAGCTGAACATGCTGATAAAGCACTAAAGCTTGGCCCTGCTGATGTTGGAGAAACACAAAAATCAGCAATGGCTTTTGCTGCATCTGTTATGAAAACCTGTGCGTATTATTTATGAAAATAATAGACTCTCATTGCCACCTACAAAGCATCGATTTTGACAAAATCAATACCACAGAAGATGCATTTATAAAATCCTGTTTTGACTCTGAAGAGGGGCTTGATGACCTGCTGTGTGTTTGTATCGAAATTGATGACTTCCCCAACCTTCTCAGAATTGCCAATAAACATCCAAAAATCAGAATCAGTTTTGGTCAACACCCTAATGATATGGAAACAATCACGTTAAAAGAATTTGAGGCTGCTTGTGAGCAATACCTTTCACATGAGAAAATTATTGCTATCGGTGAGACGGGTCTGGACTATTATCGAGATGGCAACAAAGATGCCCAGCAACTTATGTTCAGGAGACAGATACAACTTGCTAAAGAACATAAAAAGCCACTTATTATCCACACTCGAAATGCTGTTGATGACACACTAAGAATTTTAAAAGAAGAGCGCGCGCACGAAGTGGGTGGTATTTTTCATTGCTTTACAGAATCATGGGAAATGGCAAAAGCAGGAATAGACCTGGGATTTTATATATCTTTTTCTGGCATTGTTACATTTAAGAATGCTCAAGCGATCAGAGATGTGGTTGAAAAAGTACCTTTTGAGCGACTACTTATTGAAACGGATGCTCCTTATTTAGCCCCAGTTCCCCACCGGGGAAAAGTAAACCTGCCCGTATATGTGAACTTTGTTGGACAAGAAGTTGCCAAAATCAAAAATACTGACCTTGAAACCATCATAAAACATACCTCATCAAATTTTTATCAGCTGTTTCCAAGAAGCTAAAATGAAACAATTTGCCGCAGAAAACTGTGTAAAAAAACATATACTACCCCTTGTTGAAGGCAAGTTAACAACATCGCAAATACCTACCTTATCTTCATTTTCAAAAGAACTTCTATCTGGAATTTGTCGACATTGGTTGTGTCTCAATCATATTTTAGACTTATCGATGAAAAAAAAGACTACCCATAAGAATCTTCGACTGTTACTTCTTATTGGTATTTACAGACTTTATCACCAACCATCAAGTGACCCGAAAACTATAATCAAAACATGTATGAAGCTTGCTGAAATCTGGGGGTTATCCCATAATAAGCCGCTAATATACGGGGTGTTAAATAGGCAACTCAAAACACCATACAACACCGATGAGTTCTCTGATGAAATTAAATACAGCCTTCCCAGCTGGCTATACACAAAAATATGTAGCGTATTTAAACACAACGCATCTGTCGTTTTGAAAGCTCAGCTAAGACGACCAGACTACTGGATACAAGTATTTAATTCTTCTGGAATCACAGAAGAAATGCAGATACCTGATAATAACTATCCACTGGCCGCAAAATTTAATAAGCCGGATCATATCCCTGCTAAGCAGGGATATGATGATGGGGCCTGGCAAATCACAGATCTATCAACTCAGATTATGCTTAATTATCTTCCAGAGACGTTAACAACAATTGTTGATGCTTGTTCGGCACCAGGAGGAAAAGCCATAGGGGTTGCAAAAAAGCATCCTCGAGCAGTTGTAGAGGCGGTTGAGATTGAACTTAAGCGAATCCCTAAGATGGAGGAAAACATCCAGCGTATGGGTCTTAAAAACATAAATATAATACCAGGTGACTTCCTGACCTACAGTAAAAAAAATGTGGATCTTGTTTGGGTCGATGCACCCTGCTCTGGCACAGGCGTTTTAAAAAAACACCCAGAGATCAAATACCGCTTGAGTATTGATAAAATTGAACAATATCAAGAACAGCAGCTGAAGCTGCTTGAGCATGCATATCTCTGTGTTAAGAATCATGGAACCATATTCTACTCAACATGTTCGATACTTGATGAGGAAAATGACGATGTTATTGCATTATTTATTAAAAACCATCCCAAAACGAAGATACTTTCTCCTCAAAAAAGTGATTACTCAGAAAGTCGTTTATATGGAGAATTATTCTTAATTGACCAGACAAACGGTGGCTATCTCTCAAGGCTTGAAATTGATAAATAAGCCTGTGCATAACTTTGTGTAAAAATACTGACTATATCCTACAAGAACTTGTTGATAAAGTTATACACAGATCTTATGAAAACGTTATAGACAAAGTTATACACAGTTGGTTTTTTTTCTATCATTATGATTACTAATATTTTTATCAGCTTATTATAGTTACTAACAATACTAACTATATACTACTATATTCTATATATTATATTGACTTTACTTATTAAACGTATTAAATTTAACCATCAAATCAAAGAGAACACTTGTGAAAAGAACTTTTCAACCAAGCAATATTAAACGTAAAAGAACACATGGATTTAGAGCTCGCATGCGAACAGCGGGTGGTCGTGCAGTTATCAATGCTCGTAGAAGAAGAGGACGTGCTCGTCTTACAGCATGAGTGTTAAAAGAGAGTTAACACTATCTCAATCTTCTCTGATCAACCAAATACAAAAAAGTGGCAAAAAGATACGAAGCGATTTTCTAACAATAGCTCTTGTATCCTCACACAGTCCAGCCATTGCTTGTTTAATCCCTAAGAAGTTTATCCTAAGGGCAAATAAAAGAAACTTGATTAAAAGAATAATACTCAATCATTACCGCCAACTTTATATCACACAGCTTGGTAGCACTCACTTGGTTGTTAGAGTCAGTCGGCGACCGAGTAACTTCAGTAGAGAATATCTCAACCAAACGGTGGCACAGATTTTTGACAAATTGGTTGATACCGCAAAGCGTAAATAGTAATGCTTGGTAGCTTAAAATCCCCCTTCGGATTGACGGATTACTGACATATCAGATAAATCATGTTAAAATCCAGCACAATACTGAATAGGATGGTTGCGTGAACTCTAGAAAAATACTCATATATATTGCGCTTGGCATGGTGTCTTGGCTTTTGGTTTCTTCCTGGCAGGAGTTTCAGAAAGTACAGGCCGATAAAAACAGTGAAGGCAAAGGTGTGGTCGCAAATGTAGTAGAGCCACTGCCTGAAGTTAAACCATCAGACCTAGTAACATTGAAGGCGCAGGATCAAATCGTCATGATCGATCGTAAAGGCGGGAAAATAGTCCAGACTTACTTGAATCGATATGATTTAAAAAAGGGCAGTAAAGAAAAGGTTCACGTTTTTTCAAAAGATCCCACCCATCAACTTTATGCCGCATCTGGATTTACTGGTGATGCAGACTTAGTGTTTAGTGTATTGAGAAAAGACAAATCACTACTTGTTCTAACAGCAACGGCACCGAATGGTATTGAATACAAGAAAGAATTTAAAGTTGAAAAAGATTATACGATCAGTGTAACGACATATGTAAAAAATCAAACTAAAAAAGATTGGTTGGGACAGGCTTACTCTGATTTCACTGGCAATAATGTGACCAGTATTGGTAAAGATAAAAAGCTACCTGAGCCGAATAAGTTTATTGCCGGTGAATCTGGATTAAGTAAAAAGAGCGGTTTCTTGGGAGTAAGTACATATACTGGTGCCGCCTATTACTCCGAGAAAACCCCTTACACCAAACTCACATATGAAGAAATGGCAGGTAATGGTGTTAATAAAAAGCTGAAAAACACCTGGATAGCTCTACAAAAAAGATATTTTTTGGGCGCGATTGTCCCCCAAAAAGACCAAACATATGAGATTGTTAGTCACTGGAAGTCAGGTTACTTAGGGAGAAGCACAAGTCATTACTCTGAGCAATTTAACCTCAGATTACTTGCAACACCTCAGACAATAGGTCCCAATGAGGAGGCAAGTTTTAATGCGGTGATTTATTCAGGGCCAGAGATCGTCAATATCCTGTCAAAAATTAGCCCAGGACTTGATCAGACGATTGATTATGGAATGCTGTGGTTTATATCACAAGCTGTATTCTATTTGATGGAGCACATTAATAAAGTGATCCATAACTGGGGATTTACAATTATATTATCAACAGTGTTTATACGGCTGCTCTTTTATCGGTTTCAGGATGCAGGAAACCGGTCAATGGAAAAAATGAAAATGATAGCACCCAAGATCGAAGCAATACAATCACAGTATGCTGATGACCCAGAGGCAAAGAATACTGCAATACTGGCGCTCTATAAAAAGGAGAAAGTAAACCCTATCGGTGGGTGTCTCCCCTTGATAGTTCAGATTCCATTCTACTTTGCCACCTATCATGTTGTTATGGAAGCTGTTCAAATTCGCCACCAACCCTTTTTGTGGATTAAAGACCTCTCTGCTACCGATCCATATTATATATTACCTGTGGTTCTTGGTGTCGCGATGTTTGTGCAAACAAAAATGACACCGGCTTCTCCAGATCCAGCACAAGAGAATATGAAGCTAATTCTTCCGGTTATATTGATGTTTGTATTTATCTCAATGCCTGCGGGAGTGTCTTTATATATATTGACTTCTACACTTTTTGGCGTCTTACAGCAGCAAATCACAAGTAAGAAACTAAAAGCTTCTTGGTAATGAATAAAGACACTATTGTTGCAAGAGCAACAGCAAATGGCCTTTCAGGCATATCGATAATTAGGGTATCGGGGGATAAAGCAAAATTTATTTATGAAATGCTTTTTCCGACTAAAAAAGAAATAAGCCCTCGGTATGCCAGGTTTTGTTATCTAAGGCATGATGGCCAGATAATTGATCACTGTATTAGCATATTCTTTAGCGCCCCTACTTCAGCGACCGGGGAAGATGTTCTTGAAATTCACACCCATGGCAACCCAGTCTTATCTGAAATCGTGATCAAAGATTGCATTAAACTTGGGGCTCGCTTGGCCCAGCCAGGAGAATTTACACAAAGAGCCTTTCTAAACGGTAAAATTGATTTGGTACAAGCAGAGGCTACTGCTGACTTAATTGCAGCAGCCAGTGAGATTGAAATTAAATCAGCTGCGCAGTCATTAACAGGTCAGTTTTCAAAGAAACTAGATGTTATACAATCAGAGATTAATAAAATCAGGGTGCAGGTAGAAGCATTGATTGATTTCTCAGACCAGGATATTACGCCGAGTGACCTTGAGAACATTAAAACTTACACCCAAAAGGTTGTTAAAATAACCCGAGAGACGCTCAGTAAGGCCCGATTAGGTGCAAAGGTAAGGCAAGGATTAACTGTTGCAATAATAGGCCCAGCAAACGCAGGAAAGTCATCATTGTTAAATGCCTTGACTCAGGAAGACACGGCGATTGTAACTGATATCGCAGGTACGACGCGAGATGCTCTTAAGGAGCGCATATATCTCGATGGCCTAGGTGTTACCATCATTGACACAGCTGGAATAAGAGATACCGATGACATTGTAGAAAAAGCAGGAATTGAGAGGACAAAAACCATTACTCAATTGGCAAATCATGTATTGATTGTTCTAGATGGCAATAAAGATGAGCGAGAAAAAGCAGAAACGATTATAAAAAATTATAACATTGCCTCATCAACAGTAATTTATAATAAGTCAGACCTCATGAAAAAAGAAGCACTACTAGCAGATGAGATTAATATTTCAGCAAAGACGGGAAATGCAATAGACACCTTGATCACAAGATTAAAGAACATATCAGGCCAGTTTTCTGTCGAATCAGATCAATTTATTGCTCGAGAGAGACATGTTGAGCTTTTAAAAACAGCGTTAACCCACCTACAAGAGTCTGATCACGCCATTTTAGAGGTAAGAGCACACGAACTAAAATTGGCACAATTGGCACTTGACCAAATTTTAGGCGTTGTGAGCGCTGATGATTTACTTGGCCAGATTTTTTCCACCTTTTGTGTTGGAAAATAAGTAACGGAAAATATAGAAATTTTATAATATATTTAGTAATATACATCGTTAAAAATAGAACAGTAGTATGTATCACAAAGATTTCGAAGTTATTGTTGTTGGTGCTGGACATGCAGGAGTCGAAGCAGCTTATTGTGCGGCTCGCTTAAACAAAAAAACCTTATTAATTACACATTCGATTGATGATATTGGAATGATGTCATGTAACCCAGCAATAGGCGGTATTGGTAAGGGGCATATAGTAAAAGAAATAGATGCTTTTGGTGGCTTAATGCCAAAAGCTGCAGATATGGCAGCAATTCACTATCGAACTCTTAATGAGAGAAAAGGGCCTGCAGTTAGGGCAACGCGAGCACAATCTGACCGTCAGCTTTATCGAAAAGCAGTGAGGTCTTTATTAGACCGACAAGAAAACTTGTACCTTTTCCAAGAATCTGTTGAGGATATTGTTGTGCAAGATAACCAGGTCAGTGCTGTGGTTACAAAGTCAGGTAATCGATTTTCATCAAAACAGATAATACTAACAACCGGAACATTCTTAGCTGGAAAAATATTAATTGGGCAACAGTCATTTTCTGGCGGCCGAGCAGCGAGCCCTGCCTCAGTTGCCCTCTCAGAATCACTTCGCCAGTTACCTCTAAGATTTGGCCGGTTAAAAACAGGAACGCCTGCAAGAATTTGCGGTCGGTCAATTGATTTTTCACAGCTTGAGAGGCAACCTAGCACGGATCCAGCACCCCGATTTTCATCGCTTATTGATACAGCGGTCGAAAAAGTAGACTGTTATATTACGCATACTACAAAAAAGACAAAAGAAATAATTGAAGAAAATATTGAAAAATCTGCGATGTATTCAGGCTTAATTGAAGGAGTTGGGCCAAGATATTGTCCTTCGATAGAGGATAAAGTGGTTAAATTCCACGAAAGGGATAAGCATCAAATTTTCCTAGAACCTGAAGGCCTATCAGTGAGTGAATATTACCCCAATGGTATTTCAACAAGTCTACCTTTCGATATTCAAGTTGCATTTATAAGAACCATACCAGGTTTAGAGAACGCATGGTTAACAAGAAGCGGGTATGCAATTGAGTATGATTATTTTGATCCCAGAGATTTATATTCAACATTAGAGTCCAAATATATCAAAGGTCTTTATCTTGCCGGTCAAATAAATGGTACGACCGGTTATGAGGAGGCAGCAGCACAAGGGCTGATGGCAGCTATAAATGCCAGTGGATATGAATGCGTCCTCAGAAGAGACCAGGCGTATATTGGTGTATTAATAGATGACCTGGTAACACTCGGGACCAGTGAGCCATACCGAATGTTTACTTCACGAGCAGAGTTTAGATTATTACTGAGGGAAGATAATGCGCACGAACGGTTATTTCCGATTGCCAGTAAGCTGGGTTTATTGAACAAAGAACACGTTAGTATTATTCAATCGCGTATGGACGCGCTTGATCAATTGATGAATAAAATCAGTAATCAATGTGTTCAACCAGCTGATAAATTATCACAGTATTTACTGGCAGAAAAAGGCATTAAATTAGATAAAGAGGTTCAGCTTTTACAACTGTTAAAAAGACCAGATGTAACAGCGAAAGATCTGGTTGTGTCTCTTGATTTTTTAATGGAAGAGAATGAAGAGCTCATGTCTCAAATAGAGGTAAAGGTTAAATACCAGGGATATATTGACAGACAAATTCTAGAAGCGAAGAAATTGTCAGATAAAGAAAGCATCAAGATTCCGAAAAATATCAATTACGAGGGCATTAGTGGGTTATCAAACGAGGTAAAACAAAAGCTAATTGAAATCAAACCCCAAACAATAGGGCAAGCTTGTAGAATAAGTGGGGTAACACCTGCTGCTATATCAATTTTACTGGTATATCTTAAACATCATACTCAACGAGAAACAGCATAACCAGTATCGATAAATTCTGAGAATAACCGATAATAAGAAATCCAAAAAACAGCAATTCATGCGTCTATCAGGTATTTATGTTTTCTTATTTTCTGTTATTCAGTTTTTTCTCTACCACAATGAAGCAATACTGTGGAACAGGGCCACGATTGAGTATAACCCAATTAATAAAAAACAGTGGTCGCTGGTTAATGGTTTTTTTCATAATCAGTGCCACACACAACAAATTCGAGTAAGTGCCAATAGCTATCTTGCATCGGGGTCAACAGTGCTTGCCGACGCATGCATGCGTGTATTGGATCAATGGTTGGGACATTGTTATGTATTCACGGAGTATGACAAAGGACAAATGGTATGGATGGTTAGATGTGGTTCTATGGATGATGAGTGTGTTACTTCTGGCAAGTATCATCAAGGATGCTCAACCTACAAAGTTAAAGATACTCCCTATCGCCAGAAATCGTATTAAACCTTGTTTGAGCGATGCAAGAGTTGTTCAAATGATATCAGACCACCGTTACCAACATTTGATCTATGAGGTAAGGGATCGAGATTTATCCCGATGTTTGCAGAGATTGAAACACCAGGAACTAAGCTATGTTTTTTTTGAAAGAAATGAAGTGTTTTGGACTGTTCATACTGCTTGGGATTACATGCCAGCAGTTATGTATCGCAAAAAAGTACCCCATCGATATGCAGATGTATCAAAACAAACTACTTATCAAAGCAGAAAAAAGACCACTGGATGAAATATTGGTTTATCTTGCTAATTACTGTGCATTTAATATTCAACTGTATGGAGAGAAATGGCCGGTTACTAGCTTGGTGTTAAAGGCCGATAGCTGTCAACAATTAATATCTCACATTGCCCACCGATTTCAATTAACAAATAAAAGAACAAAAACGGGATACGAGATTAATATTGATACTGACAACTTTTCTGTTTATAAAACCAAGATAGATGCAAATAGACTCATTCAACTTCTATCAAAAGATTTTATTAAGCGGTTTAAAATATTTGTTATCTCATCACGTCAACTGGCGTATACAGACACAAGCAATCGAATCATTCGATATCTTAACATGATGGATAAACCGACGAAACACTATGATCTTTCATTTGTTCTTTGGATATCAGATATTGATAAAATTGAGGGTTATCAGAATAGTATTGGGAAATTATATGAGGAGATAAATAGAAAAAATGGATTTAATAGAACTATTATAACGGTACTGGGTGATTTTATAAACGCATTCCGAAACAAGGTCAGTGCTAATGCATATGTTGCAGTTTCTCCATTTTTCAAAACAACCCTACCTGGTGATTTAAAATGGTCGAATAGTTTGATAATTCCTGCTCATGAGAATATAAAGAAAAAAATTCAAGCAGATTTCTCACTCACTTGTCAGTTTAACCAGATAATGTCTGATGAGCTATTACTTCGATTAAAATTAAAGTTCAATTTCCCGCAAATACAAAAAGACCAGGTAGCAAGTAAATCCAACCAGCTTGATCTCTCGGTTCCTATTTCTTTGGATAAAGTGAATTTACTTTATTCTTTTTATTTAAACTACGATAGTTCAAGTAATACCCCAAAGAAAAAGAGGGGACTTTTTAAGATATTTTCATTCATTGCTGGAAATCGACATGTAAATAGCAAGATGTGGGTAAGTTTGTGGCTAATCATCAATGAAACTAAGTAACTAGATTGCTGCTTTGGCTCATTCCCTTCATGTTTCTAGCTGTGTTATTTGGCGCTTATTTTATATCCTGAGGATGATTCGTAGCTAATTTCTTCCCTTAGCTTTTCGACGATATCCTCTGCTGCGTTATGCCCATTGACCTTGTTATACTGTTCAGTGTCTAATTCTTCTGTATAAATATATACTTTCATATATTTTCCCATGACATAATCAAACTTTCTTCCGTAATTTTCGACTATATACTTATGAGCACAATCATGAGACATTTCATCCACGTAATCACTAGAGTGGGAAGATAAACCAACATCCTTTGAGTTCTTATGAAGGGCAATCAGTAAATCAATTTTTTTTATACCTTTTATATTAACCATGTTATACCTATGTTTTTTTGTGTATTTTATACTAGTGTGGTCAGTTTATCAATAGTGTTTCACGTGAAACGCCCCACTCTCATTGCGAAATTACTGTGGATATTACTTTGCTAAGTGCTCCAGAGTGACCGATATGCTCTTTACTGATTTTCTTTAATTCTTCAGACGGCGGGCAGTTAATTTGACGACTAATCTCTTGAGTAAATTGAGAAATGTCTCTTGATAAAGGAGTGTAAAGAGGCCCCATAATTTGTGAGATAGTACGTTTTCTTTTTTTTCTTACCCCCTCGGGCAGAAGGCCGATGACAGGCTTTCCAAGACCTGCTGCTTGCTGCTGGCTTGTGCCCGCTGCGCTTAAGAGAAGGTCCGCACTATTGAGAAGCTCATATGATATACCTGGGTATTCGGTGATTAGCTGTTTGCCATCTTTTGGAGAAAGAGAAAAATCCAGTTGGCAGTATAGCTCACTAAAATTTAAATCAGGGCTGCGTGACACAATGACTCTAATTGATTTTTTATCCCAAATGGTTTTGAGTGTTGTAAGAAAAAATCTCAGATTTTCTCTGGCTTCTTTTCTACTACCAGGCAAAATGACGATAGTGAAAAGATCACTTGGGGCAATCGTCTCGTTGGGAGATATCGCGATTGTGTCCATAATAATATTACCATCATATCTTGCGTTAACACCTGCATTTGTGAGCTGAACACTCAGTTTGGCATCGCGGGTCCAAACAGTAAGTGCCTGCCTTTTCAATAAGTATTTTTCATACCACTGATATGAGTGAGAATATGTGCTTTTATACACACCAATAAATCTAACGGGGATCTGACCCGAAAAATAGCAGATTAATACCGAGTAAATATCCCCCACACAGATGATCTCATCAAATTCTTGGCTTTTCAAAAAATCAATTTGCTTAAACATGAATTGAATAGCACCTTGGGTTAAATCTTTAAGGAAACTATACTTATATCTTCGGTTCCCAAGATGACTATCGATTGCGCCTGGTCCCACTAAGGGGATTTTATTAATTTGATAAGCAGTACCTTTGCCAACAAGAGCCATTGCGTGTACATCGGTATTAGTCAGTAAAGATTTTGCTATTACCGCTCCAATACTATCTTCGCCAAGGCCGTTTGAGATAATCAGTACTTTTTTCATACGCATCATTAAATTCCTGCATGCAACATAACATGACGATCACCGTTCACCAATAGAACGTGAAAAAATAATTGTAACACAGTAAATATATTGACAAAAACAGGTTATTTATGCGAGAATTTCCCGTTGTTGGGGTGTAGCCAAGCGGTAAGGCATAGGGTTTTGATCCCTTGATCCCTGGTTCGAATCCAGGCACCCCAGCCATATTATCTGTGTAAACCCCCTCTTTTTGACTTATTATTCAGTAATGCCATCAGCTGAAAATCTTTGCTGAGGGTGATCCTGGGCTTGGTCTTAACTCACAATTATAGCTCGGCGATTGACATCATATATTGAAGTATTTAGCCTGTAGGAGAAGGAGACTTAAGCATGAAAATTTTTACTACAACACCCAATTGTCAATTTACCTCTGATGTTTGTCAATATTTGAAGGTGTCCCCCGCCAATATGAGTGTTGGCCATTTTTCTGACGGGGAAATAAAATTAGAAGTACTCGACAATGTCAGAGGCAAAGATGTGTATATAATTCAATCCATATCTCCACCAGTGAATGACCACTTAATGCGACTTTTATTGGCAGCCGATGCCATGCGTTTGGCCTCTGCTAGATCAGTAACAGCAGTGATCCCCTACCTGGGCTATGCAAGGCAAGATAGAAGAGTCCGCTCCCGAAGGGTACCCATTTCTGCCAGGCTAGTGGCTGACTTAATTGAAAGTGCAGGTTTTAATCGCGTAATGACTGTAGATCTCCACTCTGACCAGGTGCAGGGGTTTTTTCATATCCCTGTTGAGAATGTTTTTTCCTCTTCTCTTATTATTGATCATATAATGAAACTTGAAGATAAACAGGCTATTCGCATTGTTTCCCCGGATGTTGGCGGTGTTGGTAGAGCTCAGGCAGTTGCAAAACGTGTAAACAATAGAGAACTTGCCATTGTTGATAAACGAAGAGCTACTGCGAATCAAGTGGACTTTATGCAGTTAATAGGTGATGTTGAGAATAAAAATTGCTGGATTATTGATGACCTAGTAGACACTGGAAATACCTTGTCACAGGCCGCAGCGCTATTGAAGAGCCACGGTGCAAAATCTGTTAATGCCTACTGTACGCATGGCTTGTTATCTGGGAGTGCTGTTAATACTATTGATGATTCTTTGCTAGATGGGCTGTTTATTACCGACAGTATTACTCAATCGGTTCGATCTAATAAGATTACAACTATTTCAATCGCTCAGCTGATTGCAGAAGCAATTTCTCGAGTTAATAATAACGAATCGCTCAGCGAGATATATCAGTGCTAATTGTCGGTTTAGGAAATCCACCTGATCAATATGGTAGCACTCGTCATAATGCTGGATATTGGTTTGTTGATTTATGGGCACACTCAGAGGGGCTACAGTGGCGGTATGAGAAAAAATGTGACGCGTGGATTGCAAAAAATAGCAGTGTTTTCCTGATTAAACCAAGCTGCTTTATTAATCTATCAAGCGGCCCAATTAGAAAAACACAGCGTTATTTTAATCTCGAAAATCGCACTTTGGTTGTTGCACATGATGAAATGAGTTTTTTGCCAGGTGTGATACGGTTTAAAGAAAATGGCGGCGCTGGGGGCCATAATGGCTTGAAGGACATTATATCTCATATCGGTGAGAACTTTATGCGAATCAGAATTGGTATTGGTAGTCCCAACCACCCCAATGTCTCCGATTATGTTTTGTCAAACCCAGCGGTGCATGAGAAAAATTCAATTAATGAGTCATTGGCGAATTTAATTGCACAAAAAGAGAAGATTTTAGAAGAAAATTGGCCCTTTTTAATGAATAATTGGCATCAGAGCTAGAGAAATAAACAAGTATAAGATATCTTAGGTAATCAAAGTTAAGGGTGTGATATGGGTGTAAAATGTGGGCTAGTTGGTTTACCCAATGTTGGGAAGTCAACACTATTTAACGCGCTAACAGAATCAGGAGTTGATGCTGAGAACTATCCATTTTGTACGATTGACCCTAATCTTGGTATTGTAGAAGTACCAGACCCAAGGTTAGTCCAGTTATCAACAATGGTTTCTCCACAACGCTGTATCGCAACGCAGATGAGTTTCTTGGATATTGCAGGTTTAGTTGCAGGTGCATCACAGGGAGAGGGATTAGGCAACAAGTTTCTTGGACATATACGTGAAGTTCAGGCCATCGTTCACGTTGTTCGCTGCTTTGACGACGAAAATGTTACCCATGTTGATGGAAGTGTGGATCCCGTAAGAGATATTACCACCATTGAAACAGAGCTTCGTTTAGCGGATATACAGGCACTTGAAAAATCGCTTGAGAAAGTAAGTAAACTGGCAAAATCTGGCAATAAAGAGCAGATTAGCCAAAAACAAGATATTGCAGAGTTGATTAGCATGTTAAGTGATGAGGAACCAATACCTAATTGGTCCCAAACAGCACAAGATTTAGCCCACTCAATGCAACTACTTTCGGTTAAACCAGTTTTATACATTGCAAATGTTACTGAGCCCAATGAAAAAAACGACTATACAACCGCTCTACAGAACTTTGCCAAAGAACAAGGCCGCCCTGTTTTGGTGATTTGCGCAAAAATAGAATCTGAGTTAGTGGGGCTTGAGAGTGAAGAAAAACAAGAATTACTAGACGATCTTGAAATGGATGAGCCTGGGCTATATAAGGTTATTAGGGAAGGCTATGACTTGCTGGGACTACAAACATTCTTCACAGCTGGCCCCAAGGAAGTCAGAGCATGGACGGTCGTAAGAGGTTCTAGTGCTGCAAAATCGGCAGGGACAATTCATTCGGATTTTGAAAAACACTTTATTCGTGCTGAAGTAATAGCGTTTGACGATTATCAAGCGGCAGGTAGTGAGCAAGCTGCAAAAGATAATGGGACTTGGCGTTTAGAAGGAAAAGATTATACCGTGATGGATGGTGACGTGATATATTTCAGGACCAGCGCTTAAAAAAATGGCTTTATGAGAATAATATGAGATTTCTAGGAAGTAGCAAACCAGACGAATTTTTTACTAATATCACCGAAGAAGAAGATCCAGAAGAAATTCTTTACATTGATTCAAATACAACGATGAATGAAATCAACCAGATTAATGAAAAAAGAATTTTTGGTAAGGGAGAGCTGTATGTTGGTAGGGAAACCCCTCAATCCCTTTATCTACATTTAGTCAGAGAACAATTCATCGTTCATCTTGATGCAGGGGTAGATGTAAATCACCTACATCTTCTCAATGGATGTCAGTTAGTGCTAGATTCATCGTTTCATCTGCCATTACTTGAGTCATTTACGCCAAGAAACATATGGTTAAAAGGAAAGCTATCATTTAGCGACTTACTTAGGCATCAATCGAGAGAGGTAATAGATAAATTAAGTGAAACATGTTTGACGGTTACTGGTGATATCTATCACTCTCTCTACACACACCCTGATACCTTAATGTCTATACGAGAGAGCAATTTTCCATGTAATATTTTTGTTCACTTACATATTAAGCCAGGATGTATCGCCAACATGCCAGCTAATTTTGTTATCACAAGTAGAACAAGACAGAGGGCTTTAACCGCAATATTGTCAGTAACCTCTATAGATAAAAGAATTTGGGTAGGTGAAGAGGCTACAAAGCTTTTTGATAAGAGTAACTACAAGGAAGAAAACATCTTTAGAACGTATGATGAGTTTGCCACAAAGACGATGATAGAAAAAAGAAAATTTGATATTCCA